>Ga0066373_10000069_pt1 | contig 15849 bp, 7 predicted proteins | sample Knorr_S15_td_O2m_FD_71216 | JGI IMG/M metagenome (GOLD analysis project Ga0066373, IMG submission 71216) | Marine microbial communities from Southern Atlantic Ocean transect - Knorr_S15_td_O2min_ad_340m_LV | ecosystem: Environmental > Aquatic > Marine > Oceanic | place: Southern Atlantic ocean... | reverse complement strand
TAAGTCTGGCACACCATGCAGTGGGCTGGCTTGATCCGGTTGGGCTTCTCCTCGGAATGAATGGAGTGATCCTCGTAGCTTACGTGGTAGCAATTCCAGCCAACGAAATTGTGATTCCAACGGTTCTGATGCTGACGGTGTTGACCGGTGGGTTTGCTATGGGAGAAGGGGCTGGCGTCATGTTTGAGCTCGACAGTGTAGGTGCCACAGGCGATCTATTGAGAGCGGGTGGATGGACGCTACTGACTGGGGTCAACTTGATGCTCTTCAGCCTTCTACATAACCCTTGTTCTACAACGATCTATACGATTTACAAGGAGACCCGCAGCACAAAATGGACCGCGGTTGCCACCATAATGCCACTGGCGATGGGGTTAATCGTGTGCTTTCTAGTTGCGCAGGTATGGAGGCTTGTGGCGGGGTGAGTTGACCGTCGCTACTTAATAATCAGCTTTTTTTCAGGGGATCTCGATGTTTGATTTAAGCGCATTGCTTCAGGTGGCTACATCGGCGGTCGCGACATGGGCACCGAAACTAGCTGGTGCGGCTGCGGTTCTGGCTATTGGCTGGTTTATTGCTGGATGGGCGAAGCGTTTTTCTATGAAAGCCCTGCAGGCGTCTGCGCTGGACGACATTCTGGTTCCGTTTATTGCTGGAATGGTCTATGTGACCACAATTGCGCTTGTCGCAATCGCAGCGGTTGGCGTACTCGGTGTGAATACTACTTCGTTCGTGGCGGTGCTCGGAGCGGTCGGTCTGGCCATCGCGCTAGCATTCCAGGACACTTTTTCGAACTTCGCGGCAGGGGTGATGCTCCTGACCTTCCGGCCCTTCAACGTTGGGGATGCAGTGGAGGTCGGTGGTAGTGTCGGTACCGTTCGAGAGGTGGGGATTTTCACCTGTCTTCTCACGACAGGTGATAACGTCCATATCCGGGTTCCCAACTCGAGGATTTTCGGGCAGACGATCATCAATTATTCCGGAAGCGATACGAGACGCGTTGATCTTGTTGTAGGTGTGAGTTATGACGACGACCTGAGTGTGGCGGTCAAGATCTGTGAAGAATTGTTAGCATCGGACGAAAGGGTGCTTGACGATCCTGGATCTGTTGTCGCAGTTCACGAACTTGCTGATTCATCTGTTAATCTTGTGGTTAGACCATGGGTGAGCACCCAGGATTATTGGTCGGTTCGTTGGGATTTAACTCGAGCTCTGAAGGAAAAACTCGAGGAGGCTGGTTGCTCACTACCCTATCCGCAGAGTGATGTGCATCTGCATCAGCCAATTATACCGGATCAAGCTTTTTACACTAAAGAGTGATAGATGGATCTCTCAAATCCAGTAGAACATGGAGATGTAGAAATCACTGGGGTGACTGTTAACGAAGACAGCACCACGATGAATTTCGAAGGCACGGTCGGTAAGTAAGGAAAAATATTTGTTACGCACACGCTCTATGCCTTAGAAGGTGATAAGTCGAGAGGGTTCGACCGCAAGATTCTTCTTTCTTGATTGTGTAAATAATGGTGACCAGAATTTTGTGGTTTGGGACGTGGATATTCTGGAAGAAACAGGGAAGGTAAGGGTTTATTCCCTGCTTTAGGTGTCATTTCATTATGGGGTCAAGTCCGAGATCTATTCCCTCCGATTGGCCCGGGACATCGGTACCAGGCGTTGCGCTTAGGGGCACCTCGGTTGAGATTCAATCTCATTCTCAATCTCTTCCTCTCTTGTTATAGAGGTTAGGAGCAAGTCGCGAGTGGGTTTGACAGCGCCAAAATCGATATCGAGCTTACCGAAAGACGAAGCGGGCAGCGAGTTGCGTCTTGGTGACATCCCGTTGAGCCAGACGGTCGAATTAGTTCGCATCGATTTGCCTGCCGAACGAGCAGAGCCCCTGCTCGAACGAGGTATGCTACCTGGCTGCCGGATTTGTCCAGTGCGATCATCACCTGCAGGGGATCCGATAGTATCTGTGGACGGATCGCTACTGGCACTTCGGCGCGAGACGGCAAACTGTCTCTGTGTGCGTCTTCTAAGCGACGTCTCCTAAGAGATCTAATAAGTCACGAATCCCTTGCGTGACCTCAGTACTATGGCCGAAGGCACCACCCCTACTAGCTCTCTGGCCGAGAATAAAGTCCGCCTTCCCCTGATAGCCCTGATTGGTCCACCGAATTCGGGAAAGACTACACTCTTTAACCACCTAACCGGGCTTCGGCAGAAAGTGGCCAACTACCCGGGTGTCACCGTAGAAAAGTACGTGGGTCAGGTCCAGTGTGACCGTGAACGAACCGTTGAGCTTATTGACCTTCCAGGTGTTCATGGCTTTTCTGCCCGAACGCTCGACGAGCGAGTGACCAGGGATGTGCTAGAAGGCCACGTTGAAGATCTTCCGGCCCCCGATGCGGTAGTATTGATCGTTGACTGTACACGGCTTGAGAGCCAACTCATGCTAGTTGAGCCAGTACTGAAACTCGAGATCCCGACCCTGTTAGTACTCAATATGTGGGATGAGCTGGAAGAACGTGGTGGAAACTTGAACGAGATGGAGTTAGCCGACCTGCTGGGCGTTGAGGTCGTCAAGACCAACGCGCGCGTGGGACTAGGGGTTGAGCGGGTTAAAGAATTTCTCTCAGGAGTCGAGGTTAGCGAACGAGGCCTACCTCCTCCTGTGCGTGTGCTCAGTAATGTGCCACGTGGTGTTCCATTGCCCATGATCGACGCATTTACTGCCCGCCGCAGGCGTTTAGATAAGGTAGTGGACCGGGCCAGTTTTGTTTCGCCTGGCCCGGCGCGACCGACCGACGCGCTCGATGCAGTGTTCTTACATCGGATCTGGGGGCCACTCGTCTTCTTGACAGTCGTGGTTGTTGTTTTTCAGTCGATCTTCACATGGGCAGTGCCACTGATGGATGGAGTAGAGCTCTTGATCACGAGTTCAGGGGAGTGGCTAGCTAGCAGGCTCGCTGATGGATGGTTTCGGTCTCTGCTAATCGATGGCGTGTGGGCTGGAGTCGGTTCCGTCGTGGTTTTCCTTCCCCAAATTCTTATCCTTTTTCTCTTTCTCGGTATTCTCGAAGATTCCGGTTACATGGCGAGAGCGGCCGTTATCGCAGACCGAGTCATGTATAGAGTCGGCCTGCAAGGGAGAGCGTTTCTTCCCCTTCTCTCTGGCTATGCATGTGCGATTCCGGCGATTTTGGCGGCGCGAACCGTAGAGGATGAGCGAGATCGCCTCGCCACGATTTTCATCACACCTTTTATGACGTGCTCAGCGCGTCTTCCTGTATATGCTTTACTAATCGCTGCGTTTATCCCGGAAGGCCGTTTGTTAGGACCGTTCCTGGGTTATCGGGCGGCAGTGCTGCTTGGGCTTTACGGCCTCGGTATCGTGGCGGCAGTAGTCACCGCATTTCTCCTAAAAAGAACGCTTCTTCGGGCCCAACCCGGATCGTTCGTGATGGACCTCCCATCCTACCGGTTGCCTTCAGCTAGATCCATTGGTCTCCGTTTACTGGACCGAAGTAAGATATTTCTGAGGAGAGCTGGCAGCATCATATTTGCTGTCGCAATCGCACTCTGGGTGCTGACTCAATTTCCGAGGACTGATGCCGGCCCACCCCTTATCGAAGACAGTGCATTGGGGCGAATGGGTCAGGTTATAGAACCTGCTATTGAGCCACTTGGCTTCGATTGGCGGATCGGTGTCGGGCTGGTCACATCACTGGCGGCCCGTGAAGTAATTGTGGGAACGCTCGGGACCATTTACGGGGTTGAAGATTCGACTGATGACTCGATCACGCTCCAGGAAACACTGCGGCGCGATCTAACACTCCCAGCTGCAATTGGGCTTCTGGTATTCTTCGCATTTGCCCTCCAATGCATGTCTACAGTTGCTGTCATGCGTCGGGAGACCGGAGGCTGGAAGTGGCCGATACTCCAGTTCTCTTACATGCTTTTCTTGGCATACTCCGGGGCATTTATCGCAGTGCGGCTCTTTTAGCAGGATCTAATGGATCTTGGTTTGGGAGTTGGTATGCGCGACTGAAATGACGCCCCGCCCTAAGGGCAGGGCGTCACCATCCAAGTCATGACCCGAGAGGGTTCGGCTCAGTTACCTGCGCCGAGAATATTATTCGCCTCACGAGTGATTTCATCCAGTTCAGCCCTAAGTACCTCGTGCCGCGCAATCGCATCACGGCCGATCTTCATATCAACTCGCGCGGTCATCCCCTGTAGGTAGGTAATATGATCTCTGAGTCCCGGACTACTGTAACGGATCGGTGCTGTGATGAGCTTTTCTGCAATTAGGGCGATACGACGCTGTAGGTTGCTGTCATCGCTATCCTGGGCGGCTCGTACTCTCTCAATCAATGCGTCCACCTCCGCCACCATTGCGTTCATTCTCTTGTTGTGCTCGTACTGCTCACGGAGGTCCGCGACCGTGACGCCTCCTGCTTCTACACGTGGGTCAATGAGGACGTTGAATCGCTGAGTCTGAGATTCACCTCCGACGCCCATTCGCACCTGATATTGCCCAGGCGGTACGGGCAAGCCTTCGGTGTCTCGAACGTTCCAGACCACACGATTGAATCCTGCGCTAGTCGTTACTGAGGGCGCAGGTAGACCTCCGCCGCGTCGCCCAAAGCCTCCTCCACCACGACCACCCCTTGGGGGTTGGGCACTGTTATAAGAGTTCACGATAACCCCTGCTTGATCCAGGATATCCAGGGTGACCGTGCCCGAAGCAGGTGTGGGAAGATAGTAGTCTATATTTGGGCCAAGCAGATGAGCTGCTGTCGAGGTCCGGTATCCATCCTTTGGCGCGAAAAGGTGACTTTCGGCGACTGTCATCTCTGACGTGATCTGATGCAGTGCCGAAACATTGTCGAGAATCCAGATTGCGCGACCCTGAGTGGCGATCAATACGTCCTTGTTCTTCACTTGGATGTCATTAATTGGGACGTTGCCGATATTCAAATGGAACGGTTGCCAGTTGCCTCCATTGTTGAACGAGATGAAGAGGCCGAACTCCGTACCAGCATAAAGTAGTCCCTCTCGATCCGGATCTTCCCGCACGACCCTCGTCGGCCAGTCTGCCGGGATTCCGTTATCACCAGTTGTAAGCCGCGACCAAGTCTGACCGTAGTCATCGGTCCGATAGATATAGGGTGCGTAGTCGCCGAGTAAATACCGGTATACCGCGTAGTATGCTGAGCCTTGCCGATGCGGTGAGACATCGATCCATGCCACGCGGCCACCCCCCGGAAGGTCGGGCGGTGTAATGTCCTGCCAACTATCTCCGTCGTCTTGCGTGATGTGGAACGGACCATCATTGGCGCCAGTCCATATGACACCTGCTTGATGCGGTGATTCTTGGATCGCATAAAGCGTGCTATAGAATTCCTCACCCGTGACGTCTCTTGTGATAGGTTCGCCACTCGCACCCTGAGCATGCGGCGGAAAGGCCGTCAGGTCCGGGGACATTGTTTCCCATGTGACGCCCATGTCACGTGAGCGGTGCAGGTGCTGCGATCCGTAGTAGATGACGCTGGGATCGTGCGGCGATAGCTCCATTGGGGATACACGTTGAAAACGAAGGATCAGGTCACGGCCAGCGTTACCGTACAGAGACTGTGCTCCTACCCAATACGGCTTGGACTGGCCTGTTTCTCGATCCTGAACCGCAAATTGACCTTTGCAAGAACCATAGACGATGTTGGGGTACGTCGGATGTGGGACGACTGGTCCGGTCTCACAGCCCGGGCCGGACCACCAATCGATGTTCCTTTCCCCTCCTTCTGCCACGCTCGAGAGAATGTGTGTCCCGTCGTCCTGTTGAGCTGCGTACAGTCGATACGGGAATCGGTCATCAAGATGGATGCCGTAGATTTCTGAAGTCGGTTGGTTGTACTGCGTAGACCAGCTTTGGCCTCCATCGTAGGAAACGTTTGCACCGCCGTCGTTTGCCTGGACCATTGTATTACCGTCATTCGGGCTAACCCATATATCGTGATTATCCCCATGTGGTGTAGGCATCCTGGTCACGGTCCGTCCCCCGTCAGTCGATTTCCAGAAGCCTTCCGCGCCAGTATATACGACGTCGGCATTTGTAGGATCAGTGCCGAGTGTTGTGTAGTAGAAGGGCCGTTGGATCATGGCGCCCTCATCATTTACCAGCATCCAATTCTGACCCGCGTCATCGGAGCGATACAATCCTCCGCCGGGTTTAGCTTCCACGAGGGCGTAGATACGATCTGGATTCGCGTCTGTCACTCCCATGTTCGCTTTACCGATCAATTCTGTGGGGAGGCCGCTCAAGATGTGGTCAAAACTTTCTCCTCCATCGGTGCTCTTGTAGAAGCCGCCTTCATATGAGCCGCTGATGATAGTCCAAGGCTTACGCTCAATACGGTTCATCCAGGCATATACCACACTTGGATTTCCTGGCTGAATCTCTACGTCCATCGCACCAGTGCTGTCCGAAACGAAGAGCGTGTTGCGCCAGGTCTGGCCACCATCGGTCGTTTTGTAGATACCCCGTTCGGTGCTTGGCTTGAACGCATCACCGTTCGCCGCAACCCAGACGGTGTTCGGATCAGTAGGATGAATCTTCAGGGCGCCTATTTGTCCCACGTTGTAGAGTCCAGCGAATGACCATGTCTCACCCCCGTCCGTGGTTTTGTACACCCCGCGTCCGGTGGAGACGTTGCTACGCAACCCATCCGAGCCAGTGCCGAAGTAGATGACATCCGGGTCGGAGTCAGCTACAGCGATTGCGCCGCTTGACCCTACCGGAACCTGGCCATCGGTGATTGGCTCCCAGTTTTCACCCCCGTCCGTGGTCCGCCACAAACCGCCTGAAGCGACACCCATGTAGAAGGTCCGAGGCTGGGATGGTACGCCCGTTACAGCCGTCACGCGTCCGCCCTGCAGTGGCCCCACCTGACGATATCGCATCCCCTCCAAGAAGGATGGATTCACTTCGCTCATCATTGGCGCACTCTGCGACAATACAGATGCTGGTGTTAAGAGAAGCACCATGCCCGCCAAGGTCGCACCAGCTCTTTTGAACATATATCCACTCCAAAGGGACGGTTGGTAATTGGTGAGATTCACGTCGACTCCATACAGAATCGGTCGCAACAGATTCATTGTGACGGTGGGTGGTGATCCCGGCAAGGAGGAACTTAGGATGTGCGCGTCCCCCATAAAGCCGTGCAGTCATTTTCTTTTCCTGGCTTTTTGGTTTTCCGACGAACGTCTCAATCCTGGGGCTGAATAAGACTGATGCCTTGGACAAAATCGTGAGCTAATACCTGATCAAGTTCACTGATTAAACGCTCTGCGTCGCTCTCTGAGAACGACATTGGGGGCTTGATCTTGATAACGTTGTGATCCGGACCGTCAAAGCTCAGAAGGACACCCCGTTTCTTCAGGTGCTCCACAACGTATTGGGTGATCGCTGGAGCAGGTTCGAGCGTTGCACCGCTTTCGACGAACTCAACTCCCAAAAACAAACCGCGACCTCGAACATCACCAATACAACTGTGAGACCGCATCAGTGTATTGAGCCCCGTCTTTAGGGCTGTTCCGACTGTCGCTGCATTGGCCTGAAGCTTTTCATCCTCCAGGATATCTAGAACTGCAAGAGCAATTACAGCTGACACGGGATTCCCACCGAAGGAACTAAAGAACTCCATCCCGTTGTCGAAGGTCTCAGCGATCTCTGGGGTTGTGACTACAGCGCCAATCGGGTGGCCATTTCCCATCGGTTTACCCAGTGTGACAATGTCGGGCACAACTCCTTGGGTTTCGAACCCCCACATGTGACTGCCCAATCGACCGAAGCCAACTTGAATTTCATCAGCTATACATAAAGCTCCGGCAGCCCGGGCGTGCTCATAAGCAGCGGTGAGATAGCCTTGTGGCGGCTCTATCTGTCCAGCACAGGATAAGAGACTCTCAGAAAGGAAGGCCGCAGGGTGGTGTCCTTCTGAGTCTAGTTGTCGGAAGGCTTCACCGACGTCTGCTGCATATAGAGTCGCTCGTGATGGGTCGTCACGGCGATAGCGTCCTCGGAACTCGTCTGGTACTAATGCTGTTCGAGTCCATGGTGGGGGGGGATGTCCTCCGCTGCCCGTGAACTTGTAGTGACTGACATCAATGAGTCCTGGGGTGTTTCCGTGATAGCCGCCCTCGAGCACGGCGATACCCGTGCCACTGGTATAGGTGCGGGCGATGCGCAGAGCTAGCTCATTCGCCTCGCTGCCTGAGTTAACAAACAGGCAGACGGATAGCGGTTCAGGAAAAAGTTTAGATAGCCGCTCTGCGTACTCTATAATAGCGCTATGTAAGTACCTTGAATTGGTATTTAGAACACCCATCTGTTTTTGGCCGGCCCCAACCACGTGCGGGTGTTCATGTCCTACATGGGCAACGTTGTTTACGCAGTCCAGGTAGCTTCGGCCCAGGACATCGAACAAGTAAGACCCTTTGCCACGCACGATGTGGATTGGTGTCTCGTAAGAGAGGCTGAGATTAGGTGAGAGAACCTGCCTGCGACGTTCGAAGAGCCCCTTGGGTTCCATGTATGTGGTTTCTGAGGGCAGGTTTAAGATCAGGTTTGGGTCAGGACAAAATGATGTCCACACATTGCTATCCCGGGGCAGTGCTACGCCGGGAAAGTTTCCTTCAAACCCCATTAAATCAGTGATGATCTGGAAATGTAGGTGCGGTGGCCAATCCCCGTTTTCAGGATAGGTTCCAATCCGAGCGATGGGCTGTCCTGCATCGATAGAATCTCCGGCCTTGAGGTTCTCCACAGATGCTCTCTCTAAGTGTCCATAAAGAGTCCAGAACAATCCTGAGGGCGCACTGTGTTCAAGGATTACAGTTGGCCCATAGTCCAAACGATTTTGGTTTTCTCGTACGGTATGTACTCGACCGGCTAGGGGGGCATGGATCGCCGTACCAGGTTCCTGAAAGAGGTCGATTCCAAGATGAATCGTGCGCCTTTCACGAGGATCCCCTAGTCGACCTTCAAATGCATCAGCAATATAAAATCCCCGGGGCTCCATGAAGCGTCCTATGCCCAGCGTCAGGCCATTAGATCGCATTTTCTGAGACACTCGATTGGTAAAATCTTCGGTGTCGTCCGAATCCCTGCCGGTAAGGTCAGGACTCGAGATGCTTAGATCCAGAATTCCCAAGGCATTTGGGTCTTCGGGTAGGGTCAACACATCTTCGAAACTCTGGCTGTCAAGCCACTTTCGGAGCTGAACACTCTTGGAGCATGCTTCCAGACCGCAGGCTTGTCTTAGGGTTCCAGTACTAACTTGCCGTGGAATTTCTGCGAGCAATAAAAGTGTTTTCCATGCGCCAGCTTCTGAAATCAGGTGATATGGGTCCGTATCTCCGTGGTTTCTTCGTAGCGAAGCTATGCAGACACTCTGTCCTAATCTTGCACAGACGAGCGTCATCAAAACATCTATCTCAATGTCTAGCAGTGGTTGGACAGCATAGTAGCCTCGGGTGATCTCCGAGGCGGCTAAGAGTGGGTCAGCGGTCCCGATAATGCCGTAAGCGATCGCGATCGCCAGATCGAAAACTCGTGGGGCGGAGTGAGCATCTCCCAGGTCGATAATTCCGCTGATGCGTGGCTGCCCTTCTTTGTCGAGGGAGACGAGAACGTTGTGGTCGTTTACATCCCCGTGGATGATCTGTGAACCAAGACCTAGAAAGTCTCTCTCGTTATTCAGGAAGTCCTTGAGCGTTAATTCGATGAGCGCCCGCTGTGGGCTGCCCAGCACGCTCAGGCTTTTTTCCATGATATTTCCTGCTTGGCCTAGTGCCCACTCAAAATTGATTCTGGGGGGAGGGTGATCAGGGTAAGCTCCCAGTACACTTCCAAGCTCCGCCATCCGTTCACCGAGATTCATCAGGAGCGCATCTGAGCGTGGGTTGATTTCCGCCAGTAGGGTGCCAGGTAGGAACTCAAGGATCCTTAGTCGGTAGTGGTGCCCCTGTTGATTCTCGTGGGTTACTAGCCTGGTACCAGAAATTGCCGGAATGACACTTGGAATTAGGCCATTTGTGTTGTTACTGAGCCGAGTGATCATCTCGGTTTCGAACTCTAGAATCTCATGGGCCTCATCAAGTGAACTAACTTTGACTACGTGCTTCTGGCCCCCGGGAGATTCGAGGAGGAAGTTCTGGTCCCGATCCCCTGGAAGAGCATGAAGGGTCCCCTCAAGTCCATAATACTCCTGTACTGAGTTGGTTACCTCACTCTCACTGAGTTTGGGGGGTTTTTGGAGGAGATACGTCATGTCCATGGCAATGCGACGTCAGGGTTAGTACCAGGCTATAGATACCGTGTTGTATGGAGTCTCTGGGCGCAGAAGATGCTGGAGACCGTGGCCGACATCAATGATCGTTGACCTGTTGTCGGTTCTGACCAACGTCGATGACAGGTGACGGTACTTGAGTACGACGGATGGGTGTTCTTGCTACAAAGAGAGCGTTAGTAGGGTCAATTACCTCCTGGGCGACCCCTTGCTAAGGCCCTGTAATATTCTTCAACTAGTTCCCGATATCCGTCGGGAACCTCATCAGACCCACTCAGGGTGGTACTACGCTCAGCCGAACCTTCAACTTCGCGACGCAGACCGAATTCGAGCCGTTTGAGTTGATCGAGAATTTCTTGTTGGAGCTGCGCAACTTGAGAGGGGTCTGCATAGATCCCTTCACGCTGAAACTGCTCCATAGCATCAAGTACCGCTCGGAGTTCCTGTGCAGGCCGCCCTACCTCTCTGAGTTGCTCGCGAAGTGCCCGAACCTGATTCCCCCTTTGGCCAAATTCCCGCTGTAGTTGCCGGATCTCCTCTGGGTTCAATGGGCGTGGGTTTCCACGTGTAGGCGCACCAGCTTCAGAGTAACGCCCGTCGTAGTCAGCCCATCCATCCGGTCCGCCACCACCGATCGCTCCAGGCCGGTCCCCCAATTGACGGGCGCCCTGTCCTTGTTGTCCTTGTTGTCCTTGTTGCCCTTGCTGCCCTTGTTCACTGAGGCGCCTCTCCATCGCTTCCATACCACGTACTAGATCGCGGGCTTCTTCGAGCGCTTCTTCAAGTGGGTTGCGCTCTCTCTGACTGGCCGCACCTGCTGCTCGTTCAAGTTCATCACGCAGAGCTTGGAGGTCGGCTTCGATGGTCAGTTCAAGCGTAACAGCCGACTGAGGATCCCATTGCTCAATCGTACCTCTAGAGTACTGCAGTTTCTCTTTTAACTTGGATTCCCGAATGTGGTTAGCTCCATCTTGCAGTGCTCTCGCGGCCTCTGGGTTATCAGCACTGCTGCTTGCTGCTGAACGATCAAGTTCCCGTTCCAACTCTGAAACAGCGTCTGTCATCTGATCTTTACGTTCTCTGAGCTGCTCAATTGCTCCCGATCTTTCAGTTCCAGATGTAGGGAGCTCTCGGACTTGGCGTTGAACGTCACGTTGCTGTTCTTGAAGTTTTTCAACCTGATTAATCGCAGTTTGAGCGTCACGCCGAGCGCGGTCTGAACGGGCCTCTTCAAGTTGCCTTCGTGTCTCCTCAAGTCTGCGCAGCGCTGTCTGCGCTTCAGTGGTTGAAGTGCTGCCAGCCTGAGAGGCTGACTGGCGCATTGCTTCGGCAGCCTGCTGAAGTTGCCGGGCTGTTTCTTCAAGCTGCTGGTCGTTGTTTTCTCTTGCGAGCCGGAGTAATTCTCTTGCAGCCTCTTCAGTTTGCTCCGCTAATTCTCGTTGTGCCGTCCCTCCGCCCGAAGATGCTCCCTGAGGGGAGGCCTGAGCACGGCGCCTCTGACGCTCAGCCTGTTGTTCTTGTCGCTGTGACAGCTCCTTTAGCTTTTCGAGCAGTTCATCAAGCTCATTGTCAGCTTGGCGTTGAGCACCCCGCTGGACGGTCTCATACTGGTTTTTCAGCTTATCAAGTTCGAGTTCAAATAGGTCGGCAAGATCTTCTGCGGCCGCTTGGCTACCGCCGCCGCCGCCCGGTTGCTGCTGCTGTTGGGTAACGTAGCGCTCGTAGGTTTCCTCAGCTTGCTGCACATATCGCAAGGCAATCTGTTCGTCTGGGATTGCTTCACGTAATTCTTCCGTATCGAGGTCCTCCTGCGCATTCGTCATCGCTTCAACTGCTTTTGGGAGGATCGAAGAAACATCACGGAACCCAGGATCTGTGCGAGTCAGCCCTCGGTTCTGCATTCGCTCCAGTAGTGTGCCAACCTGTTCCTTGAGACGACCCTGTGAGAGTGAAACGCTGACCACGTTCTCGCTAAACTCTTCTGGGTCGTAGCTGTCTCTTTGGCGAATGAGGTTGAAGGTTGCAGAAATGATCTGCCGCTGCAGCTCAGAGAGCGCTGTCTCGGGTGTTGCACCACCACCACCACCTTGTTGCTGTGCGCCACTTTCCTCTCCCTGCCGGTAGGCCCGTTCCAGAGGGCGTACGTTAAGGAAGAACATGTCACTGGCTACCGCTCGGGTGCCTGAGATAGTTCGGTTGTCACGCACGAGAGCGTAATAGGCGATCAAGTCTCCTGGCTCGAGTTCCCACTCTTCGAGGAAGAGCGTATGGCCGGTGGACACCTCTGGTAGCGGTGCGCCAGATCCCTGAAATAGCGGGACTGTATCCTCTTTTTCCCCATTTACAGAATAGACGATCCGTACGTCACCAATGCCATAATCGTCATTTGCACTGACTTCCAGATAGACCTCTTCGATTGGCGAAGCCGCGACGTCTCGACCCGGCTTAGAGAAGTGGACAGAAGGCTCTTGGTCCGTAAGGAGGTCAATCCTGTATTCGGGGGAAGCCGGAACTAAATCACCATTCTCCCGGGCAAGTTGGATCGAGTAAAAACCTTCCTCGCGCACTGTAAGGCGGGCGAGGAAGGTGCCGTCCTCTTCCAAGCTGAGATCCTGCGCTGTTTCCCCGTCTATGAGAAATTGTCCACCCGAAGTGACCATTGTTGGATGGATGCGGACCTCTACCAGTGTCCCTGGCAGCGCTGCTATATCTCCACCGTCCTCTCGGGTACGCGGTTCGAGTCCGGTATACCTAGGGAAGTAGTACGTCAAATCAAGTTGATCGACGTACGGAAGGTCTGCTACATCGATTGAAAATGTTTCAGAACGAACCCCTGCCGCTTCAACAAAGTACTCGGTCGGATCGTCGACTCCGAGCAATAGCGCTTCAAAATCTCCCGATTCAGCCAATAGCATGGTAATCCGCCGAAAAGTTTGATCCGGGCCTTTACGTGTGAAGATCGACACATCACTGGACTCAAACCCTCTAAGCGTTGCGGTCACCAACTGGTCAGATCCTCGGGCGATGGTTGTATCACCAGGTTGGATATTGACTTCGTAAGGGTTCACCGCCGCTGCAGCTCTGGTCGGGAGAAGCAGGGCGGCCAGCCCAAGCCTCAAGTGGCTCGGACCGAGCACCACCAATGAGAGGCCAAGTACTGCGATACCAGTGATGACACCAGTTAGTCTATAAAGGGCACCCTGTTCGACGCGTCTTCCGCCCTTGATCTTCCGGGCTCTAGTGAGCGCGTTCTGCACCAAGTGATCTCCCAATGTTGGTGAAAAGGCTTCATTGGGGGCCTCGAGCGCGGTGACGACTGAATGTTCGAGTGATGGTTCGTGTTCCTCAAAGTAAAGCCCAACCTGCTCATCACTCACCCGGCGGAATAGATGGCGCAGGATGAACCAATAAGTGGTCGCTACTAGTGTGCCCCAGGTGAGTATTCGAAGCCAGATTACAGAGGGGGCCGAAAACCGCATCTGTTCAAGGCTGAGCGCAGATACTAAGAGTACCGCTCCCGTGATTGCAGCGATCCAAGTTAGGCCGCGGAGAAAAATTCGGGTTCTCCAGCGCCGGCGTATACTCCTGACAACCGTCAAGATTTTGCCTTGTGCCATCCGTCTGTCGGAGTCCCTCATTCACCTCTCCTTAGTCGTCCTGGCTCAACCTAGGGGCCGATAAGCTATATCACCACAGGATAGCAATCTCTCTTTATTACGACTCGGCCCTTAGAGAGCTGTGGTTAGGTTGTCGTCAGTGTTGCAGCTGCAGTTCGACGGGATACCCAGTTCGACATGAGTGTCTCTGCCGCTAGTAAGCCAAATGCTGCAATGAGCATCCACCTCCAGAGGGCTTGTCTCCGCTCCTGATCTTCCATTTGGAGTGCAGTCGCTTGTACGAATTCCGGCGCAGCGTCAGGGTTTGGCGCAGACGACGTTACCTGAGCTATTAGTTCCTCTGGATCCAGAGTAGTGAGATTGGATTCTTCCAATTCAACGTTGACTGCGACTACGAACGGGCGTTCGGGATCTGAGCCGGGCGGTCGAATGGTATAGAAACCGCTCTCATCTAGTGCCAGATATTTAGGTCCGTCATCGGAAGAGAGATCGATAGATTGCCCCGAAGGAGTAAGAGCAACCTGGTCTCTATCGTCTGAAAGTTCTGCTGATTCCGCTGAAACCAGGCCTGCACTCGCTAGTGCCACAGGGTCGGCAAGGTCGAGGACTTGTCCAATCGTGAACCAGGGAAGCGCTTCGGTGCGCCCACCGATGTACTCAGACACTCGATGGATGAATGGTAAATAAACCGGTTGGAGGGCCAGGTCATTCCAGAAAGAGTCCAAGGTCGATGTCCAAACAAGCACTGTACCAAGCCCGTATACTTGTTCAGCAAAGGCTACGGATCCGTCATCAAATCGAGCAAGGACGCTCGCCGAGTCGGAGAGTACGAAGTTACGAGCGCGGAAAAAACGTGCTCCAGTGAAGTCGCCACTCCGAGGGCCCGAAAAAGGCTCAAAAACTGGATGCCCATACTCAAGATGTCCAAGTCGTCCCCCACGTCCCTGGAGGCGGTCCTGAGGCTCTCCGGCGGCACCCGGAAGAAGATCCTGTGCCGATGCCGGCCAGGCTGCTCTTTCACCTAAAACAACGAGAAGTCCACCACCTGCTTGGACGAAATTCCTTAAGCGTTCTGCCGATGCCCCATCGATCCTGGCGTCGTTGATAATTACGGCGTCGGTGCCATCTAAATCTTCTGCCTGGATATTGTTGGTTCTTCGATGGGTCAAGCGGAACCTACCATCGTCCGAGATCTCCAATGCTCGGCGTAGGTAAAGGCTTGCGTCCGTGCTTCCACCACTTCCATCGATTACGAGCAGGGACAGAGCTGTCCCAGGTGAAACAACAAAGTTCCTCACGTCATCAGCGGTAAGCTCGTCAGCAGGAATGCGAATTGAGCCTCGAGTGTGAGGCTGTGAAACTGTAAATGGTTGGAACGTGACTGACGTTGCTCCATTGGCATCGAGTGTTACGGCTCGGGTCTGAATTTCTTGCCCGTCTAACTCAAGGCTGACATCTACTTCACGGGCATCTACCCCTCCTATGCGGGCTATGCGGGCAGTGGAGGTGATCCGTTCACGTCCTGAAACTGCCTGGCGGATCAAGTCAACATCTGTCACTTGGATGTTGTCCGGAGGATCTTCAGAAAGCTTGATTGAGATGACCTTAGCGCCAGCTGGCAAATACACACCTTCATCGCCGGCCCATCCTATGCGTTGAAAGTCTGAAAGCAGATAAACTTCACCCACAGGCAGCTCTGATTCTTCCAGCACTGTTTGGGCGACTTTGAGGGCAGGTCCAAAGCTGGTTGATGACGAGCTGATACTGAGGGTGTCTAACGCTGTGTTGAGGCGAAGGCGATCCCCTGTCGAGCGGGTAACCACCCGCGCTCCTTGCCCAAAAACGACTAGGCTTGCTCGGTCCAATGGCCCGAGGTCAGC
>Ga0066373_10000064_pt1 | contig 15998 bp, 15 predicted proteins | sample Knorr_S15_td_O2m_FD_71216 | JGI IMG/M metagenome (GOLD analysis project Ga0066373, IMG submission 71216) | Marine microbial communities from Southern Atlantic Ocean transect - Knorr_S15_td_O2min_ad_340m_LV | ecosystem: Environmental > Aquatic > Marine > Oceanic | place: Southern Atlantic ocean... | reverse complement strand
TCAAAGGAGAATTTCCAAGGATTTCTTAGACCACTTGCCCATATTTCATCTCCATATGGATTATCATTTGGGATAGCATACGGAGAACCATTATCAACATCTATTCTAAGCATTTTTCCTAAAAGAGAATTTAGGTTTTGAGAATAATTTTGCGGATCACCACCACTTCCTCCATCTCCCATGCCTATATACAAATATCCATCAGGGCCAAAATTAATACAACCACCATTATGGTTAGTATATGGCTGATCAATAGTTAAAAGTATTGTTTCATTGGTATTTGCTATATCAGGGTTTGAACTTACACTATACTTGGCAATAACTGTATCACCGCTGTTATTTGTATAGTTAACAAAGAAATATGGAGTTGAAGGATAATTTGGATGAAATGCCAATCCCAAAAGACCTCTTTCTCCACCAAAACCGACTTTGCTTTGAATGTCTAAAAAAGGAGTTGAGTTAACTGTGCCATTTGAATTTAATATTTTTATTTCTCCAGGTTGCTCAACAATAAATAGTCTATCATCCCCTGCATGCTTAATTTCAACGGGATCATCAAATGATGGTCCAAAACTCTCTAGAGTAACATTTTGAGAATAGATATTATTAAATAATAATAGTATGCAAAGAATTAAGATTTTTTTCATTTTTCCATTTATAAATAGCTCATAATTTTATTGGTTGCTCCTTTATTATCCAAAACAAAATTAGAATTTATTAGACCAATTTCATCAGATGCTAATTTATTTTCAGCCAAATGATCTACATGATCTTTAAATTCCTGATCATTTTTAACACTAAACATTCCGCCAAGTTTTATCATTTTTTTAGCTTCTGAGAATTTAGAGAAGTTCTTGCCAATTATAATTGGAATTCCATAAATGGCAGGTTCTAGTGTATTGTGCAATCCTGAGGTTCCCATTGCCCCGCCAATATATGCCATATCTGCATATTTATATAATCTTGCCAGTATTCCAACATTATCAATTATAAGCACATTGCTATCATTTCCCTTTTTAGAAAACTCTGAATATAATTTTGAAGGCTGTGACATTGAGTCTCTTAACTTACTGATTTTTTGTTTATTTATTTCATGTGGAACAAGAATGAATTTAAGATCTTGTTCACATGTATTAATATAATTAACTAATATTCTTTCGTCTTCCTCCCAGATGCTTCCAGCAACTAGGCATAATTTATTTCCTTTAAATTCTTCTATGAACTCTATAGATTCATCTTGATTCATTGTATCATATGCTCTATCAAATCGAGTGTCTCCACATAGATATGTATTATTATGTCCTAGGTTTTGAATTTTTTGTTTTGATTCTTCATTTTGAACTAAAACATAATCAAACTTTAAAATGCTATTGGCCAAGAAGTTAAAAGGCCATGAAAATTTAAGTTGTCCTTCTCTAAATATTCCACATATCAAGGCAGATTTAATATTGTGTTTTTTAATATATTTTATATAGTTTGGCCAGATTTCATTTTTTACAAAAACTACTAGTTTTGGTTTTATGGTAGTTATAAATTTTTTAGCATTTCTATTTGAATCAATAGGAAGATAAATAACTAAATCCGCAATGCTGGATGCTTTTTTTATTTCATATCCAGAAGGAGACAAGAAGGTTAATATAATTTTATGATCATTATATTTTTCTTTAAGACATTTAAAAACTGGCAGCCCTTGCTCATATTCACCTAAGGATGAGCAATGCACCCAAATGACCTTATCATTTTGATTAATTAAGGATTGAATTTTATTAAAAGACTCCTTTCTCCCAATTAATCCAAGTCTAATTTTTCTATTAAATCTAGATAAGATTCTAATAAAAATTTCTGTTATGTTAACTAATAAATTATAAATAATCTTAATTATATTTTCAGCTAAAGTACATTACTTAATATTAATATTTAATTTTTATATTAAAATAATCATCTAAAATAAATTCCTATATTAGTTAATTCATACTAATCAAAAAAAATAAAAATGACAAGGATTGCAACCATATGTTTAGCTTTATTTACCACAGTGTTATTTTCTCAAAATACATATATTCAATGCGGTAAGTTAATTGACACCAAAAAAGGAAAAGTCTATAACAATAAAACAATTATAGTATCTAAGGATAGAATTATTGAAATAAAAAATGGTCACGTTACTTCCACTGATTCAGACGATACTACAATTGATTTAACAAATGCTACAGTAATGCCTGGATTTATAGATCTGCATGTGCATATTGAAAGTGAGTATAACCCTCAAAAATATTTAAATGCGTTTACTCTAAATGAGGCTGATCTTGCTTTTAATTCACTTGAATATGCGAATATTACATTAATGTCAGGGTTTACAACAGTAAGAGATTTGGGAGGATCAGGTGTAAATATATCATTAAGAAATGCAATTGAAAAAGGGAAGGTTGTTGGCCCAAGAATTTTCACTGCAGGTAAATCAATAGGGACAACAGGAGGTCATGCAGATCCAACAAATGGAAGAAAGAAATCGATGCAAGGTGACCCTGGCCCAAGGGAAGGTGTAATCAACAGTGTTGATGATGCTAAAAAAGCTGTAAGACAACGCTATAAGGATGGATCAGATAATATTAAAATCACTGCTACAGGCGGAGTGATGAGCATAGCAAAAAATGGACAAAACCCTCAATTTACTTTAGAAGAAATTAAGTCAATATGTGATACAGCCAAGGATTATGGTATGATTATCGCAGCTCATGCTCATGGGGATGAAGGTATCAGAAGAGCAATAATTGGAGGGGTAACAACTATTGAACATGGAACATTAATGAGTGAAAATAGTATGGAATTAATGAAGCAATATGGAACTTACTATGTGCCTACAATTACTGCTGGAAAGGAAGTTGCAGAAAAAGCAAAAATAGAAGGGTATTATGATGAGCTTGTAGTCCCAAAAGCATTAGCTATTGGCCCTAAAATTCAGTCTACATTTAAGAAAGCATATGCAAAAGGAGTTAAAATAGCATTTGGTTCAGATGCGGGTGTTTTTCCTCATGGTAGAAATGCTAAGGAATTTGGATATATGAATGAAGTTGGTATGCCTGTTATGGAATGTCTACAGTCTGCAACCGTTACTAATGCTAGTATCCTAGGCTATGCTGATGAATTAGGTCAAATAAGTTCAGGATTTATTGCTGATATTGTTGCAACAAATGATGATCCAACAGAAAATGTTTCAACGTTGGAAAATGTAATATTTGTAATGAAAAATGGGATAGTATATAAGAACTAATCTATTTACTCCTAAAACTCATTAGTAAGATCAGTATCATTCCTGTAGTAACTGATAAATCAGCTATATTAAAAATACCTGTTTTAAAAATACCACCTAGATCAATAAAAAGAAAATCGGTTACTGATCCATAGAGAATTCTGTCGTAAATATTAGCAATTCCTCCTCCAATAATAAGACAAAAACCAATTAGTGAAATTTTATCAATTTGTTTATCTCTGTAAACATAAATCATTATACATATTAATACGATTATTGGAAGAATAAGTAAAAAAACTGTTTTTATAAAAGGAGAAAAATCACTTCCCATTCCTAAAAAGGCACCACTATTTTCAACATTTGTTAAAATAAAGTAATCTCCTATTAATTTTATCTCAGAATATTGATCAACATTCTGACGAATTAAAAATTTACTGAGTTGATCCAATAAAATACTTACAGTAATAAGAATAGTAATTGAAATATTTCTGTTTTTATTTATCATAATTAACTTGATAATGAAGAGGCCTCTACATTATCATTGATTTTACGTGCTAATCCTTGCAATACTTTCCCTGGCCCCAGCTCAATAAAATTTGTTGCGCCATCAGCTGCCATTTTTTGAATTGACTGTGTCCATTTTACAGGAGATGTTAATTGAGCTATTAAATTTTCTTTTATTTTCATTTGATCAGAAACTGCAAATGATGTTACATTTTGATAAATTGGGCATATAGGTTTATTAAATGTAGTATTATTGATGGCATTTTCTAATTCCTGTTTTGCTTCTTCCATTAGCGGAGAATGGAAGGCTCCTCCAACTGGCAATACAAGAGCTTTTCTTGCCCCTTGTTCTTTTAATTTTTCACAAGCTAGATCAATAGCTTTAATCTCACCTGAGATGACTAATTGTCCTGGACAATTATAGTTTGCAGCTACCACCACCCCTTCAGTCTCTTCACATATATTCTCTACTACACTATTCTCTAATGCTATAACAGCAGCCATAGTTCCAGGATTATTATCACACGCCTTTTGCATAGCTTGAGCTCTAGCGGAGACTAACTTTAGTCCGTCTTCAAAACTAAGGGTATTATTTGCTACTAGTGCAGAAAACTCCCCTAGTGAATGGCCCGCTACCATATTAGGCTTAAAATTACTTCCTAATGTTTTAGCTAAAATTACTGAATGTAGAAAAATAGCGGGTTGAGTCACTTTAGTTTGTTTTAAATCTTCTGGAGATCCATTAAACATTATTTCAGTTATATCAAATCCTAGAATAGCATTGGCCATTTCAAAAAGATCTTTTGCTAAGGAGGAATCATTATATAAATCTAACCCCATTCCAGAATACTGTGCGCCTTGACCAGGAAATATATATGCTCTCATAATAATTAAATATAGTTTAAATTATTTTTTTTCATATGTCTCATAAGTAAATGAATGGTCATGTTTTTTATCTACATCATGAAAGGTTGTAGAAATAAGTCTCCATTTATTTAGATTTAATTCTGGAAAAAAAGTATCAGCATTAAAAGTACTATGAACTCTTGTAAGCTCTATTTTATCTACAAGATTAATGCCAAGTTTATAAATTTGACCACCTCCTATTATATATGGATTAGGATCATCTTTGCTAATTTCTATTGCATCTGAAATGTTATTTACAACAATTACTTCATCAGGAACATTAAGATCTTTTTTATTAGAAATCACTATATGTGTTCTATTTGGTAGTAATTTTGGAAAGGTGTCAAATGTTTTTCTGCCCATAATTATATAATGTCCTGATGTTAGACTTTTAAATCTCTTTAGATCATCTGGAAGATCCCAAATAAGCTTATTGTTTTTTCCAATTGCATTGTTTTCAGAAGCTGCAACAATTATAGTAAGACAATTTTCTTTTGATTTCATAATATTATTAGACAGCTACATCTCCTTTTATATGAGGATCTGGATCATAGTTAATTAATTTAAAATCTTCAAAGCTGAAATTAAATATATCAGTAATTTTTGAATTAATCTCTATAGTTGGCAGTTGTTTTGGAGATCTAGTTAACTGTAATTTTACTTGATCAAAATGATTAGTATAAATATGAGCATCTCCAAATGTATGTATAAAGTCGCCAGGCATGTATCCACATACTTGAGCAATCATTAAAGTAAATAGGGAATATGAAGCAATATTAAATGGAACACCTAAAAAAATATCAGCACTTCTTTGATAAAGCTGACATGATAATTTTCCATCATTTACATAAAATTGAAATAATGCATGGCATGGAGGCAGCGCTACTTTCCCTTGGGAAATATTTTCATTAAATGATTTTGAGGTATCGGGCAGAACAGATGGATTCCATGCTGATACAAGCATTCTCCTACTATTAGGATTTTTCTTTAAATTATCAATTAGTTCTTTTATTTGATCAATATTATCCCCATTCCAATTTCGCCATTGAAATCCATAAACAGGACCTAAATCTCCATTTTCATCAGCCCATTCATTCCATATTCTTACGCTATTTTCGTTTAGATATTTGATATTAGTATCACCTTTAAGAAACCAAAGCAGCTCATATATAATTGATTTTAAATGCAATTTTTTTGTAGTAAGCATTGGGAATCCTTTACTCAAATCAAACCGCATTTGGTAGCCGAAGACACTTTTTGTTCCAGTGCCAGTTCTATCTTCTTTAAAATTACCCTTTTCTAGAACGTGTTTCACAAGATCTAAATATTGTTTCATAGGAAAATTTTATATCTGATAAAAATAAAAATTGATCTATAAGTGAAACAATAAAAGTGATAAAAGTTATTAACTTTTTACCCAATTATCATCCCTGCAATAGTAGCAGATAATAGTGATGCAATTGTTCCTCCAATTAATGCTTTAAAACCAAATTTAGATAGATTTTTTCTTTGTCCTGGAGCCAGCGATCCAATTCCTCCAATTTGTATTCCAATAGAAGCAAAGTTAGCAAATCCACAAAGCATATATGTAGCTATAATTATTGATTTTTGATAGTTTAGATGAATAAGATTAGATGCTTGTTTTAGCTCAGCTAGTTGAATATATCCAATAAATTCACTTGCTACTATTTTTATTCCAAGTAGTTGCCCCATTAATGTTATATCTTCTTTTGCAACACCGATAAGCCACATAAGCGGAGCTAATAAATATCCTAAAACAAGTTCAATAGATAGGGCTTCATAAACAGTATTATTGTTAATCCAATCATTTATTTGAATAAGATTTCCAAATGCACCTAAAATATAGTTGCCCATTGCAATAAATGCCAGAAAAACAAGAAGCATTGCAGCAATATTTGCTGCTAATTTCAATCCTTCAGTAGTTCCGTTAGAGATAGCATCAAGGAAATTTGCACCAATCTTTTCTTGAGAAATATTAACATTTGTGTCAATTTTTTCTGTTTCAGGGTAGAGTATTTTAGATATTACTATTGCCCCTGGTGCAGCCATAACAGATGCTGTTAAAAGATGTTTAGCATAAAACACTTTTAATTCCGGATCATCTCCGCCTAAAAATCCAATATATGCAGCTAATACTCCACCAGCAACAGTTGCCATACCTCCAATCATAACTAGCAGAATTTCTGATTTAGTCATCTTTTCAAGGTAGGCTTTAATCATCAGTGGTGATTCTGTTTGGCCAAGAAAAATATTACCTGCAACACTCAGACTCTCTGGCCCTGATATACCTAATATTTTTGATAGTAATAAAGCCATCAGTTTAACAACTTTTTGAATTATCCCAAAATAAAACAAAACAGATGTTAGAGCTGCAAAAAATATAACTGTAGGTAAAATTGCAAAAATAAAGACATCGCCAAAATTATCCAGACTAACTAAATCTCCAAATAGAAATTTAGTTCCCTCCATTGTAAACTCTAATATTTTTACAAAGATTTTGCCAGCAAATTCAAATATGGCTTGAACCCATGAAATTTTTAGTACACTAATTGCAAGAATTAATTGTATTAATAGTCCAAATGATGTTGCTTTCCAGTTTATTGCTTTCCGGTTATTACTTAAAAGAAATGAAATAAAAATTAAAAAAGCCATTCCAATAATTCCTCTAAATAATGTTTGAATTGTAAAACCTGAGCTTTCGATTATTTCACCTCCATTAATGTTTTGTGAAAATGCAGTTGTAGAAAATAAGATAGCTACAATTATTAGTACTATAGATCTAAATTTACCTGTTAGATATTTCATCTCTTATTTTTGCTGCTGTTTCATAATTCTCATTTTGAACAGCAATTTTTAATAATTTCTGGAGTTCATCAATAGTTTTATCTTTAAAATCTTCAGAATTTGCTAATGTTGTCTCTTCAGAGAATAATTCTTTAAACAAAATTTTGTCTTCTTCATCATATTCTTCAATTTCAATTATGATTCCAGCTTTTTCCAGTATATTTTCATAAGTAAAAATTGGAGCATCAAATCTTGTTGCTAGAGCTATTGCATCACTAGTTCGGGAATCAATTATTTCTTCAATTCCATCTCTATCACAAATTATACTAGAGTAAAAAACTCCATCAACCAGTTTATGTATTATTACTTGTTTGACAATTATGTCAAATCTTTCACAGAAACTTTTGAATAAATCATGAGTTAATGGTCTAGGAGGTTTAATATCTTTTTCAATAGCAATAGCAATAGATTGGGCCTCATATGTTCCTATTACAATTGGAAGTTTTCTTTCTCCATCCAGCTCACTTAGAATTAGCGCATAAGCTCCATTTTGAGTTTGACTATATGAAATACCATTTATTAAAAGTCTAATTAGATCCATTTAATGAATTACTAGGATTATTAACAAATGTAATATTTTTAATCAAATAGAAAAATGCTTATTCATTTTCAGACTTGAAAGTTTTTAAACCTTCAATTAATTTTGGAACAACTTCAAAGGCATCACCCACTATCCCATAGTCAGCTGCTTTAAAAAATGGAGCGTCAGGGTCATTATTTATAACTACCTTGACTTTTGAAGAATTTATTCCAGCTAAATGTTGAATTGCACCTGATATTCCTATAGCAATGTATAAATTTGAAGAAACTAATTTTCCGGTTTGACCAACGTGCTCACTATGAGGTCTCCATCCTAAATCTGATACAGGCTTAGAGCATGCAGTTGCTGCTCCCAATATATCTGCTAACTCTTCAACCATCCCCCAGTTTTCAGGACCTTTCAGTCCTCTTCCTCCAGAAACTACTATTTCAGCATCTGCAATAGTTACCTTATTAGATGCTTTTTCAGTAGATTTTACATTAACTTCAGAAGATGCTAAAGTAACTTCAAATGTTTCTATTTGGGCACTGGTTTTATTTTCAATAACTCCATGCGAATTTTTTGATAGAGCTAGTAGTCTGTTTTTGCTGTTTATTTTAGCATATTCAAATGCCTTGTTTGTAAACGAATTTCTTTTTACTGTAAGTGGATCAAATTCTTTAGGAATTTCAATGACATTAGTAATATATCCTGCATTTATTTTTACTGATAAAAGTGATCCAAGATATTTAGCATTTGAACTTGAGCTTAGTATTGCTAGATTTGAACTTTCCTTTTCAAAGGCTTGCTTTATTATATCAGCATATATCGCAGCATTAAAATTTTTCAGACTGTTATTAGAGATATGTAAAATTTTATCAACCCCATAATTTCCTAATTCGCTTGGATCATCTGCATTAATTGAAACTGCTGTTACTGAAGTATTTAATTTATTAGCAGTTACTCTAGCATAAGAAGCAATTTCAAATGAATCTTTCTTATATTTTCCATTTTCTGACTCTGCGTATATTAATATCCCCATTTTATATTGCTTTAGCTTCGTTATGAAGAAGATTTATTAGTTCATCAACATTATCATATGATACCAATGTTACTTCGCCTTTTGGTTTGGGTTTTTCAAAATTAATTGTACACGTAGAATTATCTTCATCAATTGCATCAACTACTTGAAGTTCTTTTCTTCTAGCCATCATAATACCTCTCATATTAGGAATTCTAAGATCACTCTCTTCAACCAATCCCTTTTGTCCAGCAATAACAATTGGAAGCTTTGATTCGATAATTTGTTTTCCTCCCTCAATTTCTCTAGCCGCTGTAATACTGTCATTATTAATTTCTAGACTAATGCATTTATCAACAAAATTATAGTCTGTTAGACCTGCAATCATTCCAGGGACCATTCCTCCATTATAGTCAATAGACTCTCTTCCTCCAATTATTAAGTCATAACTTTCAGAAGAGACTATATGTGCAATTTGCTTTGCTACATTAAGTCCATTTTTTGGATCAGAATTAATTCTAATCGCTTTATCTGCTCCAATTGCAAGTGCTTTTCTTAATGTAGGCTCAGTATCTGAAAGCCCTACATTAATTACATCTACAGAAGCTCCTAGTTTTTCTTTAAACCACATAGCCCTTGTTAATCCAAATTCATCATTTGGATTAATTACAAACTGAATGCCATTTTTATCAAATTTTGAATTATTTTCTATGAAATTTATTTTTGATGTGGTATCAGGAACATGGCTTATACACACTAATATTTTCATTAGATTTAAGAGATAAAATTTGGTAGACAAAAATACATAATTTAACTTAAAATAATTATTATCAAACAAATATTTTTTGCTTTACTATTTAATTAATATTGTAGGTTTATTACTTTTGTTCAAAATTTTGATTTAATGAGATTGATTCAATTTAGAGAAGCTGTGTGTGAGGCTATGTGTGAGGAAATGAGACGAGACGAGAATGTCTACTTAATGGGGGAGGAAGTAGCGGAATATAATGGCGCATATAAAGCATCTAAAGGAATGCTTGAAGAATTTGGGAATAAGCGAGTTATAGATACTCCTATTTCAGAATTAGGATTTTCAGGTATTGCTATAGGTTCTACTATGAGTGGCAATCGACCAATAGTTGAGTATATGACATTTAATTTTTCACTTGTTGGGATAGATCAAATTATCAATAATGCAGCAAAAATTAGACAAATGTCTGGAGGACAATTTAATTGTCCGATTGTCTTTAGAGGACCAACAGCATCTGCAGGACAATTGGGTGCAACACATTCACAAGCTTTTGAAAGTTGGTACGCAAATACCCCTGGATTAAAAGTAGTTGTACCATCCAATCCTTATGATGCTAAAGGACTATTAAAGTCTGCAATTAGAGATGATGACCCTGTAATATTTATGGAAAGTGAGCAAATGTATGGAGATAAGGGAGAGGTTCCTGAAGGAGAATATACTTTGCCAATAGGAGTGGCAGAAGTGAAAAGAGAAGGAAAAAATGTTACTATTGTCTCATTTGGAAAAATTATTAAAGAAGCTTATAAGGCTGCTGATGAATTAGCTAAGGAAGATATTTTTTGTGAAATCATTGATCTAAGAACTGTAAGACCAATGGATCACAAAACTATAATTGAATCAGTCAAAAAAACCAATAGGCTTGTTATTCTTGAAGAAGCATGGCCTTTTGGTAATGTATCAACAGAAATTACATATCAAGTTCAGTCACAGGCATTTGATTATTTAGATGCACCTATTGAAAAAATCAATACAGCTGACACACCAGCTCCATATTCGCCAGTATTACTAAAAGAATGGTTGCCAAATAGTAACGATGTTGTTAAGGCAGTAAATAAGGTATTATATAAATAAAATATCTGAGTATTTTTTAATTAAAGCTATTTCATTATTTTTGCCAACTAACTAAAAACATACAATTATGGATGCAATGATGATTTATATGCCAATTGCTATGGCAGTTTTAGGTTTGGCTTATGTCTTTGTTAAGAGATCATGGGTTATGAAACAGGATGCTGGTGATGGCAAGATGAAAGAGATTTCAGATCATATATATGAAGGGGCATTAGCATTTTTAAATGCTGAATATAAATTATTATCAATTTTTGTTGTCGTAGTTAGTTTAGTTCTAGCAGGAATTTCATTTGTTGTTCCAACTTCACATATATTAATAGTTGTCGCATTTATTTTTGGTGCTTTTTTCTCAGCACTTGCTGGAAATATGGGGATGAAAATTGCCACAAAGACAAATGTAAGAACAACTCAAGCCGCGAAGACAAGTCTGCCAGATGCATTAAATATTTCATTTGCAGGTGGTACTGTAATGGGATTAGGAGTGGCTGGCTTAGCTGTACTTGGATTGACGGCATTCTTCATAATATTTTTTAATTTTTTCATGAGTGGATCATGGACTTCTGTTGAAGACATGACTATTGTTCTTGAAACATTAGCAGGATTTTCTCTAGGTGCAGAATCAATAGCTTTATTTGCTAGAGTAGGTGGAGGAATATATACAAAGGCAGCTGATGTTGGTGCTGATTTAGTTGGAAAGGTTGAAGCAGGAATTCCAGAAGATGATCCTAGAAATCCAGCTACAATTGCAGACAATGTAGGTGATAATGTAGGTGATGTAGCAGGTATGGGTGCAGATTTATTTGGATCGTATGTTGCAACAGTATTGGCAGCAATGGTACTTGGAAATTATGTTATTAAGGATATGGGTGGATCTATCGATGATACCTTTGGAGGTATTGGTCCAATTCTGTTGCCAATGGCAATTGCAGGTTTGGGCATTATTATATCTCTTATTGGAACTATGGTTGTAAAAATAAACTCCAATGATGCTAAGGAAGATGAAGTAATGAGAGCTTTAAATAAAGGTAATTGGCTTTCAATAGCGTTAGTTGCAATTACATGTTATTTCCTTGTAAACTATATGTTACCCGAAACTATAACAATGGAATTTTTTGGAGAGGGTACTAGAGATATTTCATCTATGAATGTTTTCTATGCAACTCTTACAGGACTTGTAGTAGGCTGGCTAATATCTTCTATTACTGAATATTACACAGGATTGGGAAAAAAACCAGTTCTTGAAATTGTTCAAAAATCTAGTACTGGAGCAGGAACTAATATTATTGCTGGTTTAGCTACAGGGATGATGTCTACATTTGGATCTGTACTATTATTTGCAGCAGCAATTTGGACTGCATATGCTTTTGCAGGATTTTATGGAGTTGCTTTATCAGCATCTGCTATGATGGCAACTACTGGAATGCAATTAGCAATAGATGCCTTTGGTCCCATTTCTGATAATGCAGGCGGTATTGCAGAAATGAGTGAACAAGATCCAATTGTAAGAGAAAGGACTGATATATTAGATTCAGTTGGTAATACCACTGCAGCTACTGGAAAAGGATTTGCTATTGCTTCTGCAGCATTAACATCCTTAGCTCTTTTTGCAGCTTATGTAACTTTTACTGGAATTGATGGAATTAATATTTTCAAGGCACCAGTTTTAGCTATGTTATTTGTTGGGGGGATGATTCCTGTTGTCTTTTCAGCATTAGCAATGAATGCTGTAGGTAAAGCAGCAATGGAAATGGTGTATGAAGTTAGAAGACAGTTTAAAGAGATTCCAGGTATAATGAAAGGGACTGGAAAACCTGAATATGATAAGTGCGTTGCTATATCTACTCAAGCATCACTAAAAGAAATGGTATTGCCAGGAATATTAACTATTGGCACACCTATCCTTATCACTGTATTGCCTATGTTAATGGGCATGGACAATCAAGCTATAGCTGAAATGTTAGGTGGATATATGGCTGGGGTAACAGTAAGTGGTGTACTATGGGCTATTTTTCAAAATAATGCTGGTGGAGCATGGGATAATGCAAAAAAATCATTTGAGGCTGGGGTAGAAATTAATGGAGAAATGACATATAAAGGGTCTGAGGCTCACAAGGCATCTGTTACTGGTGATACTGTAGGTGATCCATTTAAAGATACATCTGGACCTTCAATGAATATTTTAATTAAACTTACTTGTTTGATTGGATTAGTAATTGCTCCTATTTTAGGTGGGCATTCAGTAAACTCAACTCATGAAGAGCATAATACAGTTGAAATAAGTGTTAATGCTTCAAGTGAAGATGCTGAAAATGTTACTGCAACTGTTGAAATAGTAACTAATAAAGATGGAGTTCAAACTAAAGTGTCCTCTGTTATTGAAGGTACTCAATCAGAAGTAGACGAAACAATTAAGGAAATTGTAACAGAAGCTAAAGAAAACTAAATTATTATTTTACTTTCTCATCTATTAGATCAATAATTTTTTGCAGATCACCTTTACTTTCAACAAAATCTATATCATCTATATCAATCACTAGTAATTCGCCTTTTTCATAGCTGTGAATCCATGCTTCATATCTTTCATTTAATCTGCTTAAATATTCTATGCTTATGGAATTTTCGTATTCTCTTCCTCTTTTATGAATTTGCGAAACTAAATTTGGAATAGAGCTTCTAAGGTAGATTAATAAATCAGGGGATTTAACTGTCTCTTCCATTAAGTCAAAAAGGGATCTATAATTTTTGTAATCACGATTTGTCATAAGTCCCATAGCATGAAGGTTAGGCGCAAAAATATTTGCATCCTCATATATAGTTCTATCTTGAATTACATTTCTTCCATTACTAATAATATCTCTTAATTGTCTGAAACGACTATTTAAAAAATAAATTTGAAGATTAAAACTCCATCGTTCCATTTGATTATAAAAATCATCTAGATAAGGGTTGTCTACAACATCTTCAAATTCAACTTCGTATTTATAGTGCTTGCCAAGTGATTTAGTTAAAGTGGTTTTTCCAGCGCCAATATTTCCTGCTATAGCTATATGCATAATTCAATTAATTTTAATTTCAAATTGTTGTAAATAATCCTCATCATAAATATACAAGGTTTCATTGATTACAAAAAAATCTTTTATAAATAATTTTTCGTGACTAATTTTTTCTAGTTTACTATCAGATTCATCGAACATAAATAGGTTATTATTAGAGACAAAAATCAAATTATTTTTATAAAAATTAAAGAATTCCATTTCACTAATTTGAATTTTATATATTAATGAACCTGTATAATTAAATTTATATAAATGATTATTTGTTAAAAGCCAGCAATAATTATAGTTCCCTTTCAATGATTTAACTTCCCCTTCTATTGGAATATCAATGTTTTCAAATGAACCCTTAATATAATTGTATTTTTTAAGTCTCATAGAAATTTCATCATATATCCAGATATTATTTTCATTGGCTGATGAAAAGGCCACTACATTAATTAGAGGGTTTGAATAATTAAAATTGATTTTTTTAATTTCACTTAGCTTGTTATCCAGAATAACCATAGAATTTTGATCCTTATAAAATAATTTTATTTGAAGAGGATTAAATAGGTCAATTTTATATAATTCTCCTAGGTCAATATTATTATATGTATATGTTGATTCTGAAGTTTTATTGACTATAGAATTTTTAATTAAATAAAAATTAGAATTGGAATAACTTTTAGCAATTTGAACTGAATCGTTATACTCAGTTTTAGATTTTAATAACAATGAGATGTTTTCTTGCGCGTATAAAATGCAATGTATGGACAAAAAATAAAGAAATAATATAATCCTCATGGATTTGAAAGTACAAAAAAATTATGATTATTTTAACTTGAATTTAACAATTTGTATAGGAGTATTAAGTAGATTTGATAAAAATATTTTTATGAGAAATTTCATTTTATTTTTTGTAGTGCTATTTTCTTTTAATTTTCTTCACTCTCAAGATTTTCAAGGAAAGGCATATTACATGTCAAAAACATCTTTTGATCTTGGATCATGGGGGTCTACAATGAGCACTGAGCAGAAAAATCAAATGAAGGATAGAATGAAAAACATGTTAGAGAAAACATTCATTTTAACTTTCAATAAGGTTGAGTCTATATTTAAAGAAGAGGAACGCTTAGGAGCACCTGGTCAAGGTAGAGGATGGGGAAGTTTTGGATCATCTTCTTCAGGGCCTAGATATAAAAATGTTAAAGAGAAAATGTCATTAGAGGAGATTGAATTTTTTGGTAAGAAGTTTTTAGTTAGTGATGATATAGATGAAATAAAATGGGAAATGACTAACGAGCAAAAGAAAATAGGTAACTACATATGCTTTAAGGCTGTAGCTAAGAAAAAAGCGCCTTTTGATTGGAGCGGTGTATTTTCTCCTCCTAGATCAAGGGGTAATAAACCAAGAGGGGATAAACCAAAAGATTCTGCTAGTAAAAAACCTGAAGTTAAAACCATAGATATCCCTAAGACTATTGATATAGTAGCATGGTATGCTCCTCAAATACCAGTTAGTCATGGACCTGCTGAATATGGAGGATTACCAGGACTTATTTTAGAATTAAGCACTGATCAAACAGTTCTGTTATGCTCAAAAATTGTAATGAATCCAGAGAAAAAGGATGAAATATTAATGCCAACCAAAGGAGAAAAAGTTACAAGAAATAAATATGACGAAATCGTTAAATTAAAAACGGAAGAAATGAAATCTATGTATCAGTCAAGAAGAATGGGAAGTGGTAGAAAACATTAATTATGTTATTATGAAAAAATTTGTCGTACTTATATTACTGCTTAATTCTTCATTCTTGTTTTCACAATTAAAAATGCAGGGAAAGGTAACAGATAGTTTAAATAATCCCTTGGAGCTTGCGAATATTATTTTAATTAATAGTGAAACAAATGCTCTTGAATCATTCGCTATATCTGATCCTGATGGAGAATATAAGGTTGCTTTAAAAAAGAATTCAAGTTATAACCTGCAGGTTAGCTATATAGGTATGGCTAGT
>Ga0066373_10000049_pt1 | contig 16863 bp, 19 predicted proteins | sample Knorr_S15_td_O2m_FD_71216 | JGI IMG/M metagenome (GOLD analysis project Ga0066373, IMG submission 71216) | Marine microbial communities from Southern Atlantic Ocean transect - Knorr_S15_td_O2min_ad_340m_LV | ecosystem: Environmental > Aquatic > Marine > Oceanic | place: Southern Atlantic ocean... | reverse complement strand
GCGAGCAGGAAACATAATCGACACCTGCTTCGAAAAGGAATCGAATGGATTCAGGATCTCCGCCGTGTTCTCCACACACTCCTATTTCAAGCTCTGGATTGGTTTTTCTACCTTTTTCAATTGCGTGTTTTATGACATGTCCAACGCCTTGAGAGTCGAGTGTTTCAAAGGGATTAGCAGAAAGAATTCCCTCTTTTACGTACATACCTATCACTCGACTCTCAATATCATCACGGCTGAATCCGAAAACCAATTGAGTTAGATCATTTGTTCCGAAGGAAAAAAAATCTGCACTTTTTGCTATTTCTTCTGCTGTAATCGCAGCACGAGGTGTTTCGATCATGGTTCCTATACTTGGCCGTAATCCGATTTCTACAGTTGCGACCTCCTCCTCAACCCAAGATCTCACGAGATTCAGTTCGCTGACTTCTGAGACGAGTGGAATCATGATGTCTGCATTCGGTTTTTTGCCCATTTCCTTAACATCCAATAATGCACCTATCAGCGCTCGAGTTTGCATTCTGTATAACTGTTCCCGAAGTATTGCCAATCTCACCCCTCGAGTCCCCAACATAGGATTGTGTTCTAACCACTCATCCGGTGTTTCCTCTCCTAGGAATTCATGTAGAGGTGCGTCTAATAGTCTTACAGTCACCGGATTCGGGGCCATAGCAGAAATGACCTCGCTTAGATCTGAACGCTGAGCGATCATCAATTCTTCTAGGCTTTCTTTCTCCTCTTCACTCTCATTACCTGCAAGAATAAAACGTTGTATTAACGGTAAGCGGTCGCCCATAAACATATGCTCTGTGCGACAAAGACCTATACCCTCAGCTCCAAACGAAAGTGCCCTTTCAGTATCCTCTCCGGTATCTGAATTCGCTCTGATCTTTATATGACCTGAGCGAATCTCGTCCGCCCACTCCAAGATTGTTTTAAGTTCAGAAATTTCTTCACTTGATTCCTGTAATTCCATTTCTCCGGAAAACACTTCTCCCGTGCTCCCATCCAGAGAAATATAAGTTCCTTCCTCTACTGCATTTCCTCCAATTTTAATTTCTGTTTCTGAAATCTCCAGATCAGAAACTCCCACCACAGCCGGAATCCCCCACCCTCTCGCGACTACAGCAGCGTGACTCGCCATTCCACCGCGAACAGTAACTATTCCTTCTGCCATTCTCATTCCTATCTCATCTGCAGGGCTCGTTTCATGGCATACGAGAATCACCTTTTGACCTTCATCAGTGGCATCAAGAACAGAGTCGCTTGAAAAACATACAACTCCGGTTGCCGCACCAGGGCTTGCAGGTACTCCCGTTCCGAGAAGTTTCAATTCTTTTGAAGATTCCACTGAAGCGGCGTTATGCATTAATGATTCAACTAATGAAGTTGGTACTAACTCAACAACGTTTCTCTTTACCTCTTCAGTGTTTATTGACTTGGCATTTTCAACTAAATCTACTAACCAATCAAGGGTGTTTTCGTTCTCCATGATTGCGACTATGGAACTAAACGAGATGATAAGTAGTCAACGAGTTCATTTATCGAAACACGGTCTTGATGCATCGAATCTCGCTCTCTAACTGTTACCGCTTTATCTTCTAGAGTTTCAAAATCAATTGTGACACAATAAGGGGTTCCTATTTCATCTTGACGTCTGTAACGACGGCCAATCGCTTGTGTCTGATCGTAATCGCACATCCAGTGTGGTTGAACGAGATTAAGCACTTCCTTTGAGGGTTCAATCAGTTCATCTTTTTTTGAAAGAGGCAAAACAGCAACCTTGTATGGGGAAAGACGATGATCCAATTTCAGGACATTACGCACTTCGCCATTTACCTCTTCTTCCTCATAAGCATCCATTAAAAATGCCATTGCTGTTCGAGTGGCTCCAGCAGCGGGTTCTATGACATGTGGAACATATCTCTCACCCGTACCTGAATCGTTATATTCGAGCTTATTTCCTGAAGCTTGAGCGTGGCGGTTCAAGTCATAGTCAGTTCTATTCGCAATTCCTTCCAATTCATCCCAACCCCATGGAAAAGAGAACTCTATGTCAGAGGTTGCTCTCGAATAATGGCTCAGTTCATCTGAATCGTGAATTCTCAATCTTAAAGAATCTGCTTTCATACCTAAGTTCAAGTACCAATCCATTCTCTCCTTGCACCAATATTCAAACCATTTGTCGGAGTCTCCCGGCGGGACGAAATATTCCATTTCCATCTGTTCAAATTCTCTAGTGCGGAAAACAAAGTTTCCTGGCGTTATTTCATTCCGGAATGACTTTCCTATTTGGGCAATTCCAAAAGGTGGTTTTTTTCTGCTTGTATTTAAAACATTTGTGAAATTAGTGAACATACCCTGGGCGGTCTCGGGTCGTAAATAAACTTCGGCAGCGGAATCGATCACAGGTCCTGCGTTCGTCTTGAACATCAGATTGAATTGCCTCGCTTCAGTGAAAGAAGCTTTCGAGCCACAAGTTGGACAGTTGTTAGGGTCTTCGAGTTTGTCCTGACGGAAGCGCGACCCACACTCGCGGCAATCGACTAGAGGGTCAGTGAAATTTGTTAGGTGACCCGATGCTTCCCATATCGAAGGAGGCGAAAGGATTGCTGCATCTAAACCAACTACATCTTGACGAAACTGGACCATCGAGCGCCACCATTGTTCTTTCACATTTCGAAGTAATAAAACCCCTACAGGTCCATAGTCGTAAGTGGATCTAAAGCCGCCGTAAATTTCTGCTGACTGGAATACGAAACCTCTTCGTTTTGAAAGGTTCACAACTTTGTCAAAAAGTTCCTCTTTGTTAACGCTCATGATCGAAGCGTACTAGGCAACAGAGGTTCATCTTGAAATATTTACTAAGTATCCATAACTCTTCGTGATCTTATTTTTCTTTCCAAGTGAAACTCCACAGCTTCAGAAGCAATTCGGTCTATTTCGGAAATAGTTTTTGCATCCTCCACTTCAAGTGCTTGATTCAATGCACCGCCTAAAATCGCTCGCATTACAGCGATAGATGTATCTGAAACACTTTTTCCTCGTTTACATTTATTGCAAAAAACTCCACCTTCGCTAACCGATATTGAAACAAGATTTTCTGTATCTAAACACTTGACACAGAACCCCAATTCAGGTGCCAACCCTTCATGGTCAAGTAATTTCAAAAAGAATGCTGGGACAAGCAATGGGGGGGATTTTTCGTCTAGCGTCCGCAGGGCCCCGAGGAGCATTTTGTAACGACTCGGATCTGGTGATTCATCAGGCGCTACATGATCTACAACCTCTAACATCGAAGAAGCGTCGCTAAACAGATCAGGGTTAGATCTAATATTTTGGAACCGATCTATCGTCTCAGCTTGTGTAACTATCCCTAAATCGCCTTTACCTCTAAATAACTGCAATGAAACATGACTTGTGGGCTCCAGTCGTCCACCAAATTTGCTTCGTGTTTTCCTTACACCTTTAGCAACGACTCTGACTTTTCCGTTATCTTCTGTAATGATTACGATAATCCGGTCTGATTCGCCGAGTTTCCATGTGCGGATGACTATTCCTTGATCACGATAAAGAGACATTCTTAACTTCCGCCAAGGCCACCGAATCGCCGATCTCTGTCTTGAAATTCTTTTATCGCATTAAACAAATCTTTACGAGAAAAATCTGGCCATAGCGTGTCACTGAATACAAGTTCGCTATAGGCCAATTCCCAAAGCAGAAAATTAGAAACTCTGGATTCTCCAGAAGTTCTTATAACTAGGTCCGGGTCAGGCATTTCAGGATTATAGAGGTTTCTCTCTATCGTTTTCTCTGTGACTTTTTTGACTCCGGAATCAATCACCTTTTGGACAGCATCAACAATTTCTGCCCTTCCTCCATAATTAAAAGCAACAGTGAAAGTCAGACCTGTATTACTTTTGGTGAGTTTCTCAGCCTCTTCCATTCTTTTAACAATTCTTTTTGGGACTTTCCCGTCACGACGACCAAGGAAACAAATCCTCACATTTCTTTCATTTAATTCGTCTTGTCGTTGGATTATTATCTGTTCATTGAAGTCAAGTAAAAACTGAACCTCTTTCGCTGGCCGTTTCCAATTTTCGGTTGAGAACGCAAATACGGTAAACCATTCGACTCCAATTTCAATGGCACCCTCCACGACATCGAAAAGGGATTTTTCCCCTGCCGTATGCCCTTCTGTTCTTTTAAATCCCCTCTTTTCTGCCCACCGGCCATTGCCATCCATCACACAAGCTATGTGTTTGGGTATGAATTTGGGGTTTAGGTAGTCAGGTATCACAACTTTGAAGCTATCTGTCTAACCGTCATGCAGGAAATCGGGACAACGGTTTGCATTTCAATATCCGAAACGATCAAGTGAGCGCGGATGCTTTTGCCAATCTTTTTCAACTTTGACTACTAATTCGATGAACGCCCCATCTTGCAGCTGTTTCCTTACCTGGGTTCCGACCTTTTTTAGTACTTCGCCTTTGTGTCCAATTACTATTCCTTTTTGCGAATTTCTCTCCACTAAGATCTCACATCGGATACGTGGCCAATCCCACTCTGTTACTCGCGTTGCTATCGAATGTGGTAGTTCTTCACGAACTTCTGAAAGAAGTTGTTCCCTAACTAGTTCTGCAACCCAAAAAGACTCAGAAAAGTCGGTTTCCATATTTTCAGGGAAATAACGTGGTCCAGGAACAAGTTTTGTCTTGATGTGTTCCAATAGTTCTGAGACTCCTTCTCCTGTGGAGGCGGAAATCGGAAAATATTCAGTAAAAGAAAACCCTGAAGCTTCATTCAGTTGTGTCAATATTCTGCCACTTTTGACTTTGTCTATTTTGTTAAGAACCAGGACAGTTTTTTCATTAGGTAACGATTTAGCGATAAATTTGTCTCCTTTGCCAATTACCGAATCTGCCTCTACTACAAAAAGAACTAAATCAATTTCCTTCAATGTAAAACGTGCCGTGTCATTCAATCTCGTGCCGAGAAGAGTTCTTGGTTTATGAATACCTGGAGTATCACAAAAAACAATCTGAAATTCAGGACCCGTAAGAACACCTCTTATCTCTGTGCGTGTTGTTTGTGGTTTATCCGAAACGATCGCTATTTTCTTATCGAAAAAGGCATTCAACAAAGTCGACTTTCCGACATTGGGTCTGCCCACTAAACTCACAAAACCTGAGAGGTGGCCATCTGGTACTCCTATAGATGAGTGGCTTTCTGTAGTGTCATTCATTTAATGACCTGGCGCCGTGACTCTGACCTGGGTGATCCTCCTGCCAACTACTTTTTCAACTACAAAATGGTGTTCTGCTATGTCAACATCCTCTCCTGCTTCTGGAGCATGCCCCAGTGCATCAAAGATGAGTCCTCCCAGAGTGTCCCAATCACCTTCAGGTAGGACTCCTCCTAATAGTTCATTCAACTCATCAACCGGCATTCTCCCGTGGACACGTAAGCCTCCTCCAATTAGAGGTTCAGCGAGAGCCTCTTCACTGTCAAACTCATCTACTATCTCGCCTACCACCTCCTCTAATAGGTCTTCCAAGGTGACCAGTCCTGCAGTCCCTCCGTATTCATCAATGACGATCGCTAAGTGGTAGTGATTCGATTGCATTTCGCGTAGTAGTAGTCCAGCTTTTTTTGTTTCTGGGATGAACTGTGGTAAACGTGCCAGAGTTTTTACCAAGATTTCACCGTCCCCATCCAATTGAGCTTCCATCATGTCTTTTGCGAAAACCACTCCTACTATTTCATCTAAATTTTCGCTACTCACTGGAACACGCGAAAAACCATTCAAAACAGCGACTTCCATGGCGGCAGAGACAGTGAAACTGTCAGGGACACTGACAATGTCGGGTCGTGGCGTCATGACCTCTCGTACCAAAGTGTCGCCGAAAGCCAGTACCGATTCAATTAGTTCATGTTCATCGTTTTCTATCGATTTCGACTCGAGGGCTTTTTTGGCAGTTTCTAAGAGTTCATCCTCAGAAACGACTCTATTTTCATTTGATTTAAAGAAGCTTCTCATCAGTTTGCTAAACATCGTTAACTCTTAAATGTTTTACATGACGCTCGATAAGGATTTTTTCCATTTTTTTCATTTCAACTTCTGTCGACTCTTCATAATGGTCGTATCCCAATAGGTGAAGTATCCCGTGTGTCAAAAGAAGAGCAATTTCATCTTCAAAATTTAGACCTTTCTCTTCCGCTTGACGCTCTGCTACTTCAATGCATATGCAAACATCACCCATGAGATAGACATGGCCATCTGTTTCATCACCCGGTTCATCTATTGGAAAAGCCAGTACGTCGGTCGGTCCTGATTTCGATAGATGTTTTTCGTTGAGTGCAGAGATGTCTTCTGGGTCTAAAAGAATCACATTCATTTCCAGCGGTCGTTTACTAGGAGCGGTTTCCTCAACGATTTTTTTTGCGAATTTCCCCAAAGTCTCAAGGTCTATTTCGCTGTTCTTTTCTAGCCGCTTATCTATTACATCTATATAAGTTTCATCGTCATTCTCTGGTATTTCTTCGAGCAAGTTACTTGCTACCAGTATTTTTTTTGAATTGTCTACCGGCATTTTCGTAAGCTTGGACTATGTCTTGGACTATTTTGTGTCTCACAACATCTCGAGCTCCAAGTTTTACAAAACCTAAACCATCTATTCCAGAAAATATATTTTCTAAGCCTTCAATTCCACTTCTACCGTCAGGAACATCTATTTGACTTGCGTCACCAGTAACTATTACTCGTGATCCGAAGCCAATTCTTGTTAAGAACATTTTCATTTGTTCCGGTGTCGTATTTTGAGCCTCGTCAAGAATTATAAAACTGTTGTTGAGGGTTCTTCCCCTCATAAAAGCAAGTGGTGCAACTTCTATTTGACCTCTTTCAAGCAATCTTTCTGCTTTTTCAGGCTCGAGCATGTCGAAAAGCGCATCGTAAAGAGGTCGAAAATAAGGATCAACTTTTGCCATTAAATCACCAGGAAGAAATCCGACTCTTTCACCTGCTTCAACTAATGGCCGAGTGAGAATAATGCGGTCAACTTCACCTTTTTGCATTGCACTGACCGCCAGAGCTACGGCCAACCAGCTCTTTCCTGTTCCTGCCGGACCTATAGCAAACGTGATGATATTTTTACCTGCAGTATCCAGATAGTTCTTTTGCCCCGAAGATTTAGCTCTGACTGGTTTCCCTCTTGCTGTTATAAGCAACTCTGTCGTTAATATTTCAGATGGATTCTCGTCTTCTCTAACCATTTCAATTGTCTTTTTGAGAACATTTGCATCGAGAGGTAGTCCTCTTTCAATCATTCTTGTCATTTCACGAAATATCTGCTCTATCAAGAGCGCACTGTCACCATCAATGGCAATCTGGTTGCCACGTACATGAATCTTTGTCTCGGGGAAAGAGGTCTCTATTATCTGCAAAAGCTCGTCACCCTGCCCTAAAAGTTCTGGCATAAGCTCATTCCCTGGAAGGTCGAATCTAACTTTTGTGTCCTGCATTTGAGAGATTCAGACTATCCGAAAGAAAACTTTCAGCATCACTGGGTTTTTAATATTAAAGATCCAATAGTTAATTTATTTTTTCCTTCGTTTCTTTTTCGAATTTCGTGAGATCTTCTTTAGCCTTGCACGCCCTTTTTTCGACTTTTGTTTCTCGAACTCCGCTAGGACCCTAGGACCCGCCTCGTTTATCACATCTTCTGCTGCATCCAATAATGCCGAGATGCTCTCATCCTCTCCTAAACTCGATGGTTCTTTTGGTGTTTCCGGTGTGATCAGACTTCCATAGCTCCAATTTACGTCAACTCTTCTTTTTTCAAATGAAACACACTCATCTGGGCACCGCCAAGGTGCTTCAGGTGCTTTATCTAGATTACATTTTCTAACAGTTTCACCATTGGGGTAGCTTCTACTTTCAAACTGTTTACAGTCTTCTCTCATTGGCATATAAACAGTATGCCATTTGAAATGGTGTCAGTAATTTATTTAACCTACAGATCCTTCCATCTGCAGTTCAATCAAACGGCTCCATTCAACTGCATATTCCATTGGGAGAGTCTTGGTCACTGGTTCGATGAATCCATTTACAACCAGCGAGGTGGCTTGATCTTCTGACAGTCCTCTACTCATCAAATAAAAGAGTTGTTCGTCAGCTACTTTTGAAACAGTTGCTTCGTGACCAATAACAGCATCTGAAGTTCCAACCTCCATGTATGGATAAGTATCTGAAATGCTTTCATCATCGAGAATTAGAGCATCACACTGAACGTGGCTTTTGCAGCCATAGGCATCGTCTTCAACTCTTACCAATCCTCTGTAGCTAGTTCGCCCTCCGTCTTTGGAGATTGACTTAGAAATAATTTTTGAAGATGTTTCAGGTGCCGCATGAGTCATTTTCGCTCCCGCATCTTGATGCTGCCCCGAACCTGCATAAGCGACTGATAAAACTTCACCTGATGCTTTTGGACCTGTCATAACAACTGCGGGGTATTTCATCGTTAGTTGGGATCCTATATTTCCGTCTATCCATTCCATTCGACCCTCTTCTTCAACCACTGCTCTTTTAGTCACCAGGTTATAAACGTTGTTTGACCAGTTTTGAATTGTCGTATAAGTGACTCGTGCAGATGGTTTAACTACTATTTCAACTACAGCAGAATGCAATGAATCCGTAGTGTAAACAGGGGCTGAACAACCCTCTATGTAATGAACCTCAGAACCTTCATCTGCAATTATTAAGGTCCTTTCAAACTGACCCATATTTTCTGCATTAATTCTAAAATATGCCTGAAGAGGCATTTCGACCTTCACGCCTGGTGGAACATAGATGAAGGATCCACCGCTCCAAACTGCAGAATTAAGAGCAGAAAACTTATTATCGTTTGGGGGTATGATTTTGCCGAAATATTGTTTCAGGATCTCTGGATTATCACGCAGAGCAGTGTCCATATCTGAAAAAATTACACCTTGCTCTTCTAAGTCTTCACGATTTTTATGGTAAACAACCTCTGATTCGTACTGTGCAGTAACACCTGCTAGATATTTTCGCTCTGCTTCAGGTATTCCTAATTTTTCATAAGTATCTTTTATGGATTCAGGTACGTCGTCCCAATCGTCGGAAAGTTTCTCAGTCGGCTTTATGTAGTAGTAAATATCATCAAAGTCGATCCCCCCTAAGTCTCCACCCCATGCTGGCATGGGTCTTTTTAAAAATCTTTCATGTGATTTGAGCCGGAAGTCATGCATCCATTTGGGCTCATTTTTAATTCCAGAGATCTCTTTAATGATTTCAGAGGTAAGACCTTTTTTTGGTTTGTAGACGTAGTCTTCTTCATCACTCCATCCAAGCTGGTAGTTGCTTAGATCTACACCTATTTCACTTGAAGTCACTTTTTCTCTCCTGCTGGGGTAGGAATAATTTCTCCTATCTAGATAGTAACAATTATCAGCAGGCAATGCTAAGAAAGTTGGCAGAAATTAAATTACCTATTTACTCGTCCGCCTCTGCTTGTCGAGCCATCCTAGAAGAACTGCTATAGCTCTTGGATCGTGTCTCAGATGATGTCCTGCCCCTTCTATTAATCTCATGTCTGCACTCCCGTGAGCATCCGAAAGGGCTCTGGCCTCCAAAGAGGAAACTACATCGTCTTCGGTTCCGTGGACTATAAGCACGTTCTTTTCATCAAGTTCAGAAATAGAGGACTCAGCAGAAATTTGCTTTAGTTCTTGCGCCCATGAGTCAAAATCTTTTGGGAAATTAGAGTCAGGAATCACGCCGGCTCTACGTGCGTGTATAAGAAGACGTTTTGGGGAAGCCGCCCACGCAGACCAATCTGCTGGTGCTGCAAGTGCTCCCACACCTTTTACTTTTGTTTCTTGAGCCGCTGCGCAAATAGATATTGCCCCGCCACTTCCAAAACCAACTAACCATATTTGTCCTACTCGTGGATGATTATTGAGTTCTGAAATGGATTTACGAACATCTGTTAACCAGCCTCCAAGACTGAAACACCCCTCAGAATCTCCAGTACCTCGTAGTAGCGGAGCCATGGTAATAAATCCCATTTCAGAAGAAATCCTATTTGCTAGTTCTGGCAAGGTGGTGGCTGAATTTGCACCACCACCAGGACCTTCTGGAAAACCGTGAACCAATAGAACACATGGTAAGAGTTCGTCAGTTGACTCAGGAATCTCTAAATGAGCAACTAATTCCAAACCTTCAGATTGGAAATGGTGCACATCAGCCATCTATAGAAGACTCTCTGCTAACGATTGCCACTGCTTTATTGGTAACCCATTTTGTAATTTTTGCTGTTCTGTTTGATCTACGACCAGTTGAACACAAACGTGATCCGCTCCTGCGTCAAAATGCTCAATAATTTTGCTTGAAATTGTTTGCATATCCCCCCAAGGTCTTATGGCATCCAATAACCGATCACTGCCCCCTCCACTCAGATCATCTTCGGTGAAACCTATCCTTAAAAAGTTGTTTCTATAATTTGGCAGATCGAGATAAATAGACAGATCTTTTCGCGCTAATTCTCTAGCTTTTGAAGAATCAGTTTCTAAAATCACCGCAACCATAGGGGCCAAAAAAGCTTCTTTCCCCATCGTTTCACGCGCCATTACCGTGTGATCTGGGGTCACATTATAAGGATGTGCACCCCAGGTTGATTCTGCTGCAAGTTTCAGTGCTTTTGGTCCTAAAGCACCAATGCAGATAGGAGCTTCATATTCGGGTTGATAAGCCCAGAAAGGCGCTTTTTTTAGATTCTCTATGTAGTCGCTTAAATGTTCTAGAGGTTTTTCCCAAGTATGGCCACGAATAACTTCCACGAATGGCCCATGACTTACACCCACTCCGAGTAAAAATCTATTAGTAAAAGCTTCAGAAAGTGTTCGTGTGGCACTCGCCATTGCTAAAGCATCACGAGAATAAATGCTGGCAATTCCTGTAGCCAGAACAATTTTTTGAGTAGCCGAAAGTAAAAGACTTGAATGTACAAACGGATCGCGTCCTGCGGTTTCAGGAATCCAAATGGCCCCAAAACCCATCTCCTCGATTTCCTTCGCTGCTTCACGAGCTCTTTCGGAAGGAACACCATCTAATTGATGTGTCCATATTCCGATTTTTCCTGGATCTAGAGTGACTCCATCCATTTTACTAATCGACTCTTCGAAGGTTTTTCGTGTAGTTAGGGCCTCTAGCAGTGTAGGAAAGAGCGTTTAACATATTTGCACCTTCTGCCACTACCCCTTCTCTAATCTGGGCTGGCACCCCCAGAGCCATTGACAGAGGTGGAACTTCCTGTCCATTTCTGACAACAGCGTTAGCTCCAACTATCGAGCCTCTACCGACGACTGCGTTGTGTAATACCACCGCTCCAACTCCTACCAACGCTTCATCTTCAATTCGGCATCCTTCTAGATGGCACAGGTGGCCTAATGTGACGTCATCGCCAACTGTAGTCACGACTTGCGGGATGCAATGTATAACCGCATTGTCTTGAATCGAACTCCGCTCGCCAATTGCGATCTTGCCATCATCGCCTCGTATAACTGCGTGTGGCCAAACGCTTGATTCAGCTCCGATTATGACATTTCCAATAATTACTGCCTCCGGATGCACATAGGCGCTTGAATCTATCTGAGGTTCGAACTCCCCTAGAGCGTAAATCGGCATTTAGTTACCCCGATACTGTCCGTACGAACCGCCTAAAAATAGCAACGGCGAACCTGTTTCCATAATTTCCGCACCTAAAACTTCCCCGATCACAAACCAATGATCGCCAGCCTCTACAACATTAAAGACCGAGCAATCGATACTTGCCAAGCTGCCCTCTATAGCTGGCAACCCTTCTGCAGATTCATGCCAAGATATTATCTCCCAGGGGTCATTCTCTTTACGAAAAAATTCATTCGCGACATTTTCCTGCTGGTCTGAAAGCACATTCACACAAAATTTCTTCTCGCTCTTCATTTTTTGCCATGTGTTTGACTCTTTACCTGGCAAAAACCCAACCAAAGGAGGTTCCATAGAAACCGAAACAAAAGAGCCAATGACCATGGCTTGAGGTCCTTCGGGAGAAGCAGAAGTAACGAGAGTTACTCCGGTCGGATATCTGCCAAGCACTTTTCTGTACTCATTTCCATCAATCAGTTCTGCCAATTTTCTTCCTTAAATATTTACGCAATTAAAAAAGGTTAGCCGAGACATTCAAAGACCCCGACCCAGAGAGCGCTTAGAGAAACTATTGTGCGATAATTCAAGTATGGATTCTTATTTACTTGATAAGGAAAATGACGATCTAATTCTCGCAGTTGTAAAAAACGATTGTCCTACATGTCAGCTCTTAATCCCAACACTTGAGAACTTGGGGGAAACAGGAAAACTAACTGTTGTACTGCAGGATGAAATGAACTTCCCTTATGAGGCCGACTGGGTGCTCGATGATAGAGAATTGGAAATAAGTTGGAATTTGAATCTCGACTCTGTTCCTACTCTTTTGCGTTTTAAAAGAGGTGAGGAGGTTGAAAGAACTGTCGGATGGTCACGCGAAGAATGGCGTAAAATTATAGGAGATTCGACTCTTGGGGATGACCTTCCAGAATTTAAACCCGGTTGAGGTTCTCTCACTGTTGACCCCGGGCGGATCGACCAGCTTAAATCAAAGTTTGAAAATTCAGAATTCATTTCTAGAGAAGTTGAACTTGCTGCACAAGAAGATACTTACGAAGCCATGTTTGAAAGGTCATGGACAGATGGCCTACCCGTAGTTCCACCAACTGCTGAAAGAGTAAGAAAGATGCTAGGGGGAACGAGTAGATCAGCTGATGAGATAGTTGTTTCAGTTCCTCCTAATTTGATCGAATGTAGTGTCGAAAAGATTGCAATAAATGCTGTTATGGCTGGCTGTAAACCTGAGTTCTTGCCCGTGGTTATCTCAGCACTTGAAACTATCTGCACTGAAGAATTCAATATGCACGGAGTTTTAGCTACAACCATGTCAGTCGGACCGGTTTTTGTTGTAAATGGGCCTATAGCCCGTGATATCGGTATGAACTCAGGAATAAATGTTTTAGGTCATGGGAATAGAGCGAACAGCACTATTGGTAGGGCCGTTCAACTAGTGATTAACAATGTTGGCGGAGGTGGACCAGGCGGTGTAGATCGCTCAACTTTAGGTCACATGGGTAAACAAGGTTTTTGTTTTTCTGAAAATGAACTCTCGTCACCATGGCCTTCACTTGCTGAAAACCGTGGTTACAGCTCGTCACAAAATGTCATCACTGCTTTCACGGGTGAAGGTCCAAGACTGGTGATGGATCAAAAAAGTAGAACGCCTGAGTCTCTTATACGTACACTTGCCGAACATTTGATCTCAACTGTCTCGTCGAGAGTTGTTGTAGGCATGGATGCAATGCTTGTTTTGTCACCTGAGCATTCTGCTAGATTCCACGAAGCTGGATGGAGCAAGGATCGTTTCTTGGAAGAAATTACTGGAATGATGATGATCGACACGGACAATATAATCGCAGGGTCTGGGGGTATCGAAGAAGGACTTCCGGCAGAGTTGAAAGGAATGAGTCTTCCGAAATTTAGACCTGGTGGTCTCCTGCTTGCTCAAGCTGGTGGACCCGCAGGACTATTTTCGGCGATAATTGGAGGGTGGCTCAATGGTCCCTCTGGAAGTGAACCTACTAGTAAGGAGATTTTACTGTGACGAATACAAAAGTTCTTCTGGATCCAACTTCTGAGAATGCTCCTGCGGAAAGAAGCCTGTCAAAAAGACCCGAAACTTTGATTGCTCTGACAGTTGGATTATTAGACATTTCTAAAGGGCGAGGGGATATTTTTTTAAATCGTCTTGAAGAAAAACTTACTGATACTGGAATAAAAGTACTCAGGTTTAAGAAACCTACCTTTACTAAACCTGCACCTGTGGATCTGCGTCACGAGATCGCTAGTAAATGTGATGCCGTAATCGAAGCTTTAGCTGATTGAGGTTCTTGTACGACATGCAGTGTGCATGACATAGATGATATTGAAAGAAGAGGAATACCGGCAGTAATGATTGCTTCTACTCCTTTCGAGGATGCAGCTCAAAAACAAGCTGACGCTCTTGGACTAGATATTGCAAGAGTATTTGTTCCTCATCCTGTTCAAGATAGAACAGACGAAGAAATGCATGAGATGGCAGACCTAGTATTTAATAAAGTTTTGGATACTCTCACCAGATGACAAGAAACGTTGCAGTAGCGCCGGACACAAGACCGGAGATGTACAAAATGATGTGCGCTGCTGTGGAACGTTCTGGTGCAACACTAACCGGCGTGGAAGATGCCGAAGGGTTGATTTGGGCGGATCCTGCAAGACCGGAGCTCTTTCCTGAAGTAGTAGAAACGGCAACTTTGCTCGAATGGATACAACTTCCTTACGCTGGTATCGAACCCTTTGCCAATAATCTAGACCCAAAGTGGCTTTGGACATGCGGCAAGGGTGTTTACGCTCCCGCCGTAGCTGAAACAGTCCTAGCGCTCGCACTGTCCCTGTCCAAAAATTTACATGACTACGCCAGAGCAACCGAATGGTCCGGACCGGTTGGTCGCTATCTGCACGGGTCTAACGTGACAATTCTTGGAGGAGGTGGCATAACCGTTGAACTTTTGCCACTTCTTGCTCCGTTTGATTGTGTCACAACAGTAATCAGAAAAAAAGATGAGAACCTGCCGGGTGCCGCTTTTACTTACACACCTGAAAAACTTGAAGAAGTTTTAAAGACAACTGACCTACTAATTATCGCTTTAGCTTTAACGGAAGAAACTAGAGGCATTATCGACAAAAAGACCCTGGGTTTAATGCCATCTCATTCCCATATAGTCAATGTCGCTAGAGGTGGGCACATAGTGACTGATGATTTGATTGAAGCACTTAAGGAAGGAAAAATTGCCGGGGCGGCTTTAGACGTTACCGACCCTGAACCTCTACCTGCAGGAAATCCTCTGTGGTCTGATCCGCGCTGTCTTATCACACCTCATATCGGCAACACTCCGGAAATGGGTTTAAAACTGCTTGATCCTTTCATTGAAGAAAATGTTCGACGGTTTATTAATAATGAAGAACTTTTAGCACCTGTTGATGTAGAACTGGGTTACTAATTGGGTGCATGGGCTGGCTTTTTACTGGCAATCGTTTTTGTTTTTGCAGCAGTTAGTAAATTTCGTGATCCAACCGGAACTGAAAAATCCATTGCATCTTTAGGACTCCCTTTTCCCAAATTTTTAGCCTCCCTGCTTCCATCTGTAGAACTTCTCTGCTCTGTCCTGTTAGCAATCGATCCTCGTTCTGGCGGACCTTGCGCTGTGGCCCTGCTAGTAGCTTTCACTACTCTTATCGCAGCTCAAATACTTTCTGGCAACCCTCAAGACTGCGCGTGTTTCGGATCTTGGTCTACTAAACAGATCTCTTCTTGGGACCTACTAAGAAACATTGTTCTGATAGCACTCGGTGTTTTAGCAACACTCGACTGAACTCATTGTTATTCGGGCTGATACCTTCACAGGAGAGACAAGTCAAAAACTTTTAAGGAGGGTCAATCAAATGGATGGTTTGATGATGGATGTTCCACTTTCTCTTAATCACATATTCGCCCGAGCGGAAAGACTCTTTCCAGAAAAAGAAGTTGTTACAGCGACTCCTTCCGGAAGGGAAAGGTTGAGCTATGGAGACTGGGCTAGACGAACGCGATGCCTTGGCGGAGTATTTGATGACCTTGGAATAACTGAAGATGGCCGTGTAGCGACTTTCGCTTGGAACAACTCAAGGCATCTGGAGCTGTATTTCGCTCCCTCATGCACCGGACGTGTAGTTCACACATTGAACCTTCGTTTATTCCCTGATCAACTTACTTACATAGTTAATCACGCAGAGGACGAAGTTATTTTTTTAGATCAGTCGGTCGCAGGTTTGATTTGGCCTTTAATGAACCAATTTGAGACTGTAAAACATGTCGTTCTAATGGATGATGGTGCACCCGCACCTGATCCTTCTGAAATTAATGCGAATGTTCATGACTATGAAGAATTATTGCAAGCTGCTGAACCTGTGGAATGGAAAACAGTTGAAGAAAACCGTGCCGGGTCAATGATGTATACATCAGGAACTACTGGCAATCCAAAGGGTGTTGTTTATTCACATCGTTCAATGGTTCTTCATACATTTGGAGTGATGATGGCCGACACTATAGGAATTAATGAAAAAGATGTCTTGATGCCAGTCGTTCCAATGTTTCACGCTAATTCTTGGGGTATTGCTCATGCAGGTGTTGCAACCGGCGCAACTCTGGTAATGCCTGGTGCAGATCTTTCCCCTCCTGCATTAGCAGCACTTATAGAAGAGGAGAAAGTTACAGTAGCAGCCGGTGTCCCTACTATTTGGATGGGTGTTTTACCGGAACTCGAAGGCCGAGATACCTCTGCTCTACGTTCGATACCGTGTGGTGGTTCAGCTGTTCCTAAATCCCTCTCAGAGGGATACCGAGAACAGACAGGTCTTCCTATCCTGCAAGCTTGGGGAATGACCGAAACCAGTCCAATTGCTGCTGTTTGTAATATTAAATCAAGTCTTTCTCATCTTGATGAAGATGCCAAAGCGGATCTCCGTGCAACTGTTGGACTTGCGGTGCCTGGAGTTGATTTCCGGGTTGTTGAACCGGAAACTGGAGAAGAACTCCCTTGGGACAATGCGTCTCGTGGTGAACTTCAAGTTCGTGGACCGTGGGTTGCTAAAACCTACTACAACGATGAGAGGGCCAATGATTCCTTTACCGAAGATGGGTG
>Ga0066373_10000044_pt1 | contig 17323 bp, 18 predicted proteins | sample Knorr_S15_td_O2m_FD_71216 | JGI IMG/M metagenome (GOLD analysis project Ga0066373, IMG submission 71216) | Marine microbial communities from Southern Atlantic Ocean transect - Knorr_S15_td_O2min_ad_340m_LV | ecosystem: Environmental > Aquatic > Marine > Oceanic | place: Southern Atlantic ocean... | reverse complement strand
ACAAGTTGTAGAAAAAAAATTGACTAACAGCCATCTTCCTTTTACTTCATCAAGATTCCAAAAAATACCATCAATAGTTTCACCCGAAATTGGTGGAGCCACTTCACCTACAAGGTGAGTTCTCACTCTTTCTTCACCAGACTCGCTCGTGGCGAAAATACCCACTAAAAAAACCGTGACTATGGCGACAAGTATTGATGCAGTCTTAGACGGACTCATTGATTTCCAATTCTTGAATATTTTCGTCACTTGATATAACAGACTCTTCAGAACTATTTTTTCTTCTTGAGAATAAAGAAAAAATAGTTCCTAAAACCATCACTCCCCCACCAAACCAAATCCACCAAACCATAGGTTGGATCGTGACTCTAATTACAGTATTTTTCTGTTCACTTTCCTCTGGAACGAATAATACGGCTAATTGAACGTCATCTTTCCAAGTTGAACGTGTAGCTGGCGTGCCAATACTTCTACCCCCGAATGGAAACTGATTTATTGAGGGTTCGAATAGTTCATCATCTATAAAAATTTTCGCAATAATTTTGTTCTTTTCCTTTAGCTCCACACGTTCGATACCGTCAAATTTGAATTCATGACCTCCTAATGTTGCCTGGTCACCAATTTGCTCAAATTTAAACTCGGCCTGTCTTAGAAAAGAAGAAGAACATGCCAACGCTACCGCCAGAATTATCACACCTAAATGAACTACCATTCCGCCGCCATTTCTCCCAAGCAATCCCCTAAATTTCCCCGATCTAAACCCAAATGAAATTTGCCTAATAGCACTACCAGCAGCAAAACCTCCAAAACCCAAAGCCAAAGTTGGAACGAAACCTCTACTACCTAAAACAACCCCCGCTAGCATCGCTATTGATCCACAAACAACAGAAGGCGTAAGCCGTTTTGAAAGGATTTCAAGTTCAGTTTTCCCCCATGATAAAGCTGGAGCTATGGCCATCATAAATAACAAAGCAAAACCGATAGGCGTTGACATTTTTACAAAATAAGGATTACCAACAGATATTCGATCTCCATTCAAAGCTTCTACTATCAAGGGGAAAACTGTTCCAAGAAAAACCACGAAAGCAAAACAACCAAATAAAAGGTTGTTGAGTAAAAATGCTCCAGTTCTAGATAATGGTGAGCTAATCGAACCAGGACTTCGTAAACCCTCCCCTCTCCATGCAATCAAACCGACACTTGTGATGACCACCAAAAGAAAAAATCCGAGTAGCAGAGGTCCAATACCTGATTCAGTAAAGGAGTGCACTGACTCAAGAACGCCTGAACGGGTTATAAAAGTGCCAAGGATAGTTAATGAGAAAGTTGCACAAAGAAGGGATAGATTCCACACTCTCAACATCCCTTTCTTTTCTTGAATCATTACGGAATGTAAAAAAGCTGTAGAAGTAAGCCATGGTAAAAAAGAGGCATTCTCAACTGGATCCCAGGCCCAATAGCCACCCCATCCCAAAATCTCATATGACCACCAAGAACCGAGAATTATTCCAAGCGACAAGCACCCCCATGCAATAAGAGTCCACTTCCTAGTCTGCACAAGCCAACCCTCTCCAACTCTTCCGGTTATCAAAGCGGCAATAGCAAAAGAGAAAGGGACCGTCATGCCCACATAACCCAGATACAAAATTGGAGGGTGAAACGCCATCAAAACATGATTTTGTAAAAGTGGATTAGGACCTGGCCCATCAAAGCCTGGCCAAGGGTCAAACCCTCCAAATGGGTATGCAGGTCCTATCAACAATATAAAAAAGAAAACGCAGACTATAGATATAACAGTTATTGCCCATGCAACAAGAGGATCTTCAAGACGGCTCTTAAATCTCCAAACCACTAGACCCAGATAGCCCACAAGGATCAGAATCCACAGCAATATTGAGCCTTCAAGCGCTGACCAGAGAGTAGCAATATTAAACAAAGCTGGTGTTCTGGTGCTCCCGTGTTGTGCCACATAAGCAACTGTGAAATCACGTGTTATTAAAGCTTTTTCCATCACAGCTACTTGACCTACGGCGGCGACGAACATAATTAATACTGGAATTTGAACCCGTGACAATAGACCTGACCTTTTAGCGATCAGTCCATAAATCTGATTACCGACAGCTAGTAAAGCCGCGGCCAAACCGAGAGCTACAAATGCGGTTCCTAAATCTGTATTCATAATTATTTATTAGCCAGTTGACCAAGAGCTAGACATAGCATGCTATTCACTACTGCAAGACTCTAATTCAGCACGGTCTGACCGGTAATCATTGTCATGTTTAACCACCATGCTGTCAGTTTCTATGTGCCATCCATCGTTTAGTGAATACAGGAGTTTTTCCACACTCGGAGGCTGAATTTCTCTCCAAACTCCTTGTAGAACTACTGGAACTCCTGGATTAAACAATTCTGCAGGATCGCCTTCATGAACTACGTCAGCGTAAATATCTCCTGTGCATAAAGTAAAAACGAGAACTTGACGGCCGGACAACATGGTTTCAAAAATTCCTGGCTGAGGGGTTCCGATTACACGAAATCGTCTGTCCTGAAGTTCGACTCTTTTTTCTACTGCTTCATCGACTGGATAAAAAAATAAAGAAGCATTTCCCAACGTCTTAAATAAAACAATAACAACTGTGACCAAAAGTAATACTCCGGCAAATTTTGTTAATAGACCAAAGTTTTTCTTTTCTATTCGGTCCTGTCTAGGTGTTAGCTCTTCCAAAAGTTTCACCTGCCATTTTGTTTTGGTGAGCTCATCCAACGAGCATGTTCAGATGGAACTCGAGCTGACAGTTCAGCTCCTCTTTTAAGTAGACGAAACGCGTAAAGCAAAACTATGAAAGAAGACAACCCCCAACCTGCAAGTAAATAACCTAAATGTGTCATATCGCTAATCCTCGTTATCCATCTGTCTGCGCTCTTCGATCGCAGTTTTTATTCCCTGTTCAAACTCAACATGTTCCAGCCATGCGACTCTGAATCGATGCAAAATTAACCAAGACATCACAAGCAATGACACTAAAATTCCTAACATCAAAGTGAAAAGAGTTAAGTCTTCGATTTTGAGCTCTGACAGTGTTGATTTCTGATGGAGTGTTCTATTTTCCCACCACTCTACTGATCGGTTTATGAGAGGAATATCCAAGACTGCAATAAGTGCAACTATGGCTGCAGGTCGTGCTGCACGTTGTGGGTTTACGAAAGCTCCACGTAATGCTAAATATCCAAGGAATAGAAGAAAAAGAATCAGGGTGCTCATCACTCGCACATCCCCCCACTCCCACCATGTATTCCACACGGGTCTGCCCCATATAGAACCGGTTATAAGAACTAAAGCGCATGTGAGAGTGCCAACTTCCCCAGCGGCGTGAGCCATCGAGTCCCACCAGAATGTAAGTTTTACTAAATATCCGGCACTTGCTATTGCGCAAATCACAAAAGCCAAATATGTAACTATTATCAATGGCACATGCAGATAAAGAAGTCGAACCGCATCAAACTGTCCAAACTCTTCACCAGTCTCGGGATGAAATCTAATATCTGGATCTGTTACGAAAAAAGCTAAAAGTACTAAAACTGCAAATCCAACGATCGAAGTCATTCCTAAAATTTTTGACCCTTTTGATGCGGTTGTAATCGAACTTGTCATCTATCCATTTCCAATATCTCTTAGTTCTCTGCCATGAGATGATTTGCTCCTGCCCCAACAGCGGTGAGAATAACTGTCAGACCTGCTACGAAAGCAAACCAGTTCCAACCATTTATAGCAGCAACACCTAAGGCATCGTCGAAAGCTCGAGTTGCGCCTATAAGAACAGGTAGGAGTAACGGCAAAAGAAGAATAGGTAGAAGTGTTTCACGAACCCCTAGGCCTGAAGCTAAAAACCCAAAAATCGTACCTAAAGCTGATATTGCTATACACGCGAACAAACCAGTCGAAACAAGCAACCATAAATCTTCTACTTCTGACCTGTATAACAAAATTATTCCCACACCTAGAAAAATTTCAAGAACCAACAATTGTATTGCTATCGCACATGTCTTACCCAAAAATATAGCGATCGGATCGACCCCCGACAGATTTAGCCCAACCAATGCTTCATCATCACGCTCTATAGTCATCGATCGGGAAATCGCCATTAGGGCACAAAGCAAAACAGAAATCCAAAATAGACCTGAAGCAAAATTCCTCAACGATTGTTGATCTGCGTCAAGAGCAATACCAAATAAAACAAGAATCATTAAAGCAAACGGAGCTACTTGATTGATGAGAACCCTTGAACGTAATTCGATCTTCAAGTCTTTACCAGTTATAAGCCCAATGTCAGCAAAAAGTCTTTTCATTTATTTCCACCATGGTCCACACCCACCACTGCGCCTCCAGACAGAGTCACTACTCTTGTCGAAAGGTTTAAAACACGCTCCAAATCATGAGACGCAACAATGACTGTAGCTCCAGCTCCTACTGACTCTTCGATAAGGTCATCTACAACCTGCCTTCCCTCCTGATCAAGCCCCGCATGAGGTTCGTCCATAAGCCATAAATCTGGCCTACGAACTATAAAAACCGCTAACGATGTTCTTCTTTTTTGACCTACAGACAAAGAACGGACTTTCTGATTTTGCAATTTATTATCCAATTCCATTCTCTCAAGAGCCCATGAAATACGACTATCAATTTCTGATTGTTCAACTCCTGCAATCTGAGTCCAAAAAGTAATATTTTCTAATACTGTGAGATCTCTATATAGTCCTGAACTATGTGAAAGTAGTCCAACTCTTTTCCTTATTGCAGTTCTCTCTGAAGACAGATCGTGCCCCAAAATCAGACCTGTTCCGTCTTTCGGTTGTATTAGTCCTGCACATAAGTGCAACAAAGTTGTTTTTCCGGCCCCATTAGGACCTTTTACAAAAACTATTTCACCAGCATCCACAGAAAGATCAACCCCTGTTAAAGCTGGAAAACCTTCTAATAAAGCGACTAAACCGTCAAGTTTTACAACAGACACGAGCCCACGGTACCGTCAGATCGACCCAGCACCCCTAACCTTGTCTTGTGTTTAAACTAATGTCTTTTTCGAAGAAAAAAAGAGACGTATTGCTTTTATTTCTTGCTTCAACTTTTCTCTTTATAGCTTGTTCACAAACTGCTGAAAACGTTAGTGAAACCACACCGATAAACAGTACGACTAGCGCCGTTGAAGTGAAACCAACAGTGACTACACAATCCACACCTGACTGGATCGGAGAGGTTGTTAATGTACATAATCTTGCCGCTGGCGACTGTTTTAATCATTACTCTTGGACAAACGCCGAACGTCTAGTAGAGATAGATACAAAAGTCTCTTGTGAGGGTCCACACCAACATGAAATATTTTTCAGAATTGAACATCCTGCCGGACCTGGTGCCCCATGGCCTGGAGACCAAGAAATGCAAACTTTTGCGACTTCAGTTTGTTATGACGAATTTGAAGATTTTATTGAAGAGATCTACGAATTATCAAAACTTAAAATAGGTTTCCTGACTCCAAACCGAACAAACTTTGAGGATTCAAAAGCTAGATTCAGAGGTATCCATTGTTACATATATAAACAAGGTGAAGAACTTATAGGCACGGCCCGTGGCTCCAAGGAGTAGCAGATGACAAGTTCAAACGATTCAAACTCTCTCGCAATGCGTCGTAAACAAGCTTCTTTAATAGCTAATACTGGAAGAAAAATCGGATATTCAATTTTTTTTCTTGCATTGACTATTTTCACTATTGGATTTACTGTCGAATTTAATAATCTTGTTGCCAAAACTTTAACTGTTCTTTTAATAGTTGGATCTATAGTCCTAGCTCCATCGATTTTGCTTCACTATGCGGTCAGAGGAGCAGAACGCGAAGAAAAAGAACAAAATTAATTTTCTTCCAATTGAACCGGAGAAATATCAATTGGTTCTTCAGGAAGATCCCCAGAAACAATTGGTGTTATGTGTTCTCTCAGTAAAGTTGGTAAAACTGGTTCTTCTGATTGGAGCAGTTCGCTAACATCCCACCATCTGGCTCCTAGAAAAGCAGCCGCTTCCAAAGCTTCTAAATGCTGAGGACGGTATTCTCCCCCGTCACACCATGCAACATGAATTTTCTCATAACTGTCGAAGAAATAACCACCGAAAGTAAATTGAACATGCTGAGTCCAAATGACTGGCCCCATCTGGATTGAGCCGATACCTGTCTCTTCGTACAATTCACGCTCTGCAGCAATAGCACTGTCTTCTCCTCTACCGATACCTCCACCTGGAATTTCCCACCACGGTTGTTTAAATGGGTCTATCGGATCCTCAGCATTCACTAAGAAAATTCTTTTTTTATTGTCGAGGAGAACAACTCGAGCTGCGTTGCGTTTAAGAAACAAAATTACCTACTATTGTCTTCGAACACTTAGGGCAACGTCCTTGTATGTCTAACGTATGCCCTTCGACCGACAGCCCCTTCTCTACAAGTTCCGCTTCTAACCGAAGTATTTCTTTTTCAAAATATTCGGGAACTTCAAAATCCTCTATCTCACCACAATCTAAACATACGAAGTGATGATGATGCCCAATTATTGAATCATCCAATTCAAAACGATTGTGATCCTTCCCTGATGTTAAGCATTTTACAACACCGGCGTCTACAAGTTCAGTTGAATTTCTGTAAACAGAGCTCTGTGCCAGATTGTCATCCGAGTTGAAAGCCAAAACTTCATCAAGCGTTAAAGGTCTACCAGCACTAGCCAAAATTTCGACTATGGTCTTTCTGGATTTGCTGTAACGCATACCAGCTGCCCTTAATCTGCGAGCAGCTAAAAGATGCAACTCATTACTTATTTTCTTTTCTATTGCCACATCAAGAGTTTAGAAGAACATTATTCAGCAATAATCAATAAAACTTCAAAATTTCCATTTCACGCGCTACGGTCATGTTTATGAAAATTGATGGTGGCCTAGGAGCTGCATTCCCAACCTCGCTGGAAGGTGGATTTCAGCCAATAATTGATTCAGCTAAACAACTTGAAGCCAAGGGTTATTCAGGTGCTTGGACAGCAGAAACAAGCCACGATCCATTTTTTCCTCACATGATCGCCGCTGAACACACTGAAAAAATAGAATTAGGAACTTCAATTGCTGTAGCTTTTGCCCGTAACCCAATGATTCTCGCCAATATTGGTTACGACCTGCAAAACTACAGTAAAGGCCGTTTTATTCTGGGACTTGGAACTCAAATAAAACCGCACATAACTAAAAGATTTTCGATGGAATGGTCAAAACCAGCAGCACGGATGCGTGAAATGGTCGTTGCGATTAGAGCAATCTGGGACTCTTGGCAAGATGGCTCAAGGCTAGATTTTAGAGGTGACTTTTATACGCATACTTTGATGTCACCTTTTTTCAATCCAGGTCCAAGTAATCACGAAAGTCCAAAGATTTTTATTTCTGCCGTCGGACCCCTTATGTCTGAAGTCGCTGGAGAGGTTTGTGACGGAATCATTTGTCATGCCTTCAGTACCGAACGCTACTTAAAAGAGGTGACTATTCCAGCGGTGCAACGTGGTTTAGATAAATCAGGACGTAGTTTAGATTCCTTCGAAATTGTAGGACCTGGTTTTGTTGTGACCGGAAACGACGAACAGGCAATCAAAAATTCTTCAACAGCCATTAGACAACAAATCGCTTTCTATGCTTCAACACCTGCTTATCGTCCAGTTCTTGATTTGCACGGATGGGGAGATGCTCAAAGCGAACTCAACAGAATGTCAAAAGAGGGAGCATGGCAGGAGATGGGAACAATCATCGATGACGAAATGTTAGAAACTTTCGCAGTTGTTGGAGAACCTGAAGTAATAGCTCCTGGTGTACTTGAAAGATACGGGAGTGTTGTCGACAGAATGGCTTTCTATAGTCTCGGTTCGAATAGCGATTCTTCTATGTGGGATCAAATAGCATCTGACCTTTTAGCCGGTTGAAGTCAAATATTCATTATTTAATCAACTAACTAGTGCCTCATGAAGGGGTAGTTTGGAGATATGGCAGAAGATAAGCAAATTTCCGAATTTGAATACACAGATCTTCTCCCTCTCTTAAACGACCCTTACGTAGAAACCGAATTTAACCATTTGGGAAATTCAGGAGTTTCCGAACTGGAAGGACCAGATGGTAAAAAATTTCTTAAAGTCGAACAAGAAGCTTTAAGACTGATCACCTCAACAGCTATGCGGGATATAGCGCATTTATTTCGCTCAAGTCATTTATCTCAACTAGCTGAAATACTGGAAGATCCAGAAGCTTCGGAAAACGACCGTTTCGTCGCATTGGAACTACTCCATAATGCCAATATCTCTGCTGGAGGTATCCTGCCGTCTTGTCAAGATACCGGGACTGCTCTAATCATGGCGAAGAAAGGTCAGCAGGTTCTGACTGATACAGACGACAAAGAAGCCATTTCTAGAGGCGTCTATGACACTTACACAACTTCGAACCTTCGTTATTCTCAAATGGCACCTATAGATATGTTTACCGAAAAAAATACTGGAACAAATCTGCCTGCACAGATTGAGATTGAAGCTGTTCCAGGCGATTCATACAAGTTTCTTTTTATGGCAAAGGGCGGTGGTTCAGCCAACAAAAGTTTTCTTTTTCAAGAAACCAGGGCCCTTCTCGAACCTGATCGTTTAATTAGTTTCCTAGATGAAAAGTTAAGAACTCTAGAGACTTCAGCATGCCCTCCGTATCATCTCTCAGTTGTGATAGGAGGAACATCTGCGGAATTTAATCTGAAAGTAGCTAAATATGCCTCTGCGCGTTATTTGGATCATCTACCGACAGAAGGAAGCGAAAGCGGCCATGGATTTCGTGACCTCGAATGGGAAAGTAGAATTTTAGACTTAACCAGAGAATTCGGTATCGGTGCTCAATTTGGGGGTAAATACTTTTGCCACGATGTGAGAGTTATTAGGCTTCCTCGCCATGCAGCTTCCAATCCTGTAGGTGTGGCAGTTTCATGTTCTGCAGACAGACAAGCTTTAGGAAAAATAACTTCTGAAGGTATCTTTTTGGAAAAACTCGAAAATGACCCCGCTCGTTTTCTGCCCGAAACACTTGAAGATGAACTTTCTGGCGAAGTCATTCCTATCGATTTGAACAAGCCTATGAGCGAAATAAGGTCTGAATTAAGCAAGCATCCGGTTAAGACTCGTCTAGCTTTGACTGGAACTTTGGTGGTAGCCAGAGATGTAGCTCATGCCGAAATTGCTAAACGCATTAATTCTGGCGAACCTATGCCTGACTACCTTATTAATCATCCTGTCTACTATGCAGGTCCTGCGAAAACTCCAGAAGGTTATGCTTCGGGTTCCTTTGGCCCAACCACTGCAGGGCGAATGGATGTCTATGTAGAAAAATTCCAATCTGTAGGAGCCAGCTTGATAATGCTCGCAAAAGGTAACCGTTCGAAACAAGTCTCTGATTCCTGTTCTCTACATGGTGGTTTTTATCTTGGTTCTATAGGTGGGCCGGCAGCCCGCTTAGCAACTGAGTCAATTCGCAAAGTAGAAGTGATTGATTACCCGGAACTGGGCATGGAAGCAGTATGGAAAATAGAAGTTGAAAACTTCCCTGCTTTTATTGTTATAGATGATAAAGGCGGTGACTTCTTTTCAGAAGTTTCTACACCAGTGAATCTCAGCTAGGCAGACTCGAGTACCAAGAACTCAATGCTGCACCAATCTCATCAGGTGAGTCTTCCTGTATAAAATGGTTACCTGCAACAGTGACTTCTGTTTGGTTTTGCCATTTGCGACAAAAATCTCTTTGTTTACCTCGCAATATCGCTCCTGGTTCCGCGTTAATAAATAACTTTGGAAATAATGAATCTTCCATAAATTTCGCATAAGCAGTAGCGATTTCTGTGACATCTTCTGGAAACCCTTCAATTGGAATTTCACGTGGCCATGTAAGCGTGGGTCTGCGAGATTCACCAGGTTCAGAAAAAGGGCGACGATACTCATTCATCTCTTCTTCTTCTAAATCTCTTAATATGGCTGCCGGTAATACACCTTCAACAAATAAGTTTTTTTCAAGAGCCATGTCTTCTCCAGATTCTGAACGAAAACCTTGAAAAATGCCACGAGCATTTTCTGGCCAGTCATCCCATGATTCAAATGGCTCCACAATTGCCTCCATATAACAAACTCCCTTAACCGAATCGGGATTTTGCATAGCCCAATCGAAACCTAAAGCAGAGCCCCAATCATGGATGACAAAAGTCGCATCTGACTCAACGCCTATTTGTTTCAATAATTCGAACAAATATTTGCGATGTTCTACATATTTGTAAGAACTCGGACCCGAGTTATCAAGTTTGTCTGAGTCCCCCTGACCTATTAAATCAGGTGCTATACATCTACCCATTTGAGAAACATGAGGGATGATATTCCGCCATAAATATGACGAAGTGGGGTTCCCGTGTAAGAAAACAATCGGATCTCCTTCACCAATATCTAAATAAGACATCTTTTTACCAAAAATATCTACCGTTTTCTTTTCAGTGTCAGTCATTTCTACTCCTAAAAATCGTCCCTCTTGAACGTAATCGCAGAATTACTTTTTTAAAAATCAGTTTGGTAAAGGAACTACGATTGGCCCATCTTTGTCATCGATCACCTTCACTCGTGCGCCGTAATGGGAAGAAACTAATGCTTCTGTAAGAACTTCTTCTGCGGAACCTTCAGCAACAATTTTTCCTTCTACAAGCATCGCTAGATGTTCGCTGTATCTACCGGCAAGAGTCAGATCATGCATAGTGGAAAGAACAGTCAAGTTTCTTTCTATTCTCAGTTGATTTATAAGTTCTAAGGTTTCTTGTTGATGTCCCATGTCTAATGCTGTTGTAGGTTCGTCCAGTAAAATCACTGGAGAACTCTGGGCTAATGCCCGTGCAACTACAACACGCTGTTTCTCTCCACCAGATAGAGTGCCTACGAATCTGTCTGACAGGTGTGATGCGTCTAATAATTCAAGTGCTAGAAGTGCAGTTTCAATATCGTTTTCGCCTTCAGGCTCGAAAAAGCCTAGATGGGAAACCCTTCCTAAAAGCACATAATCCATGACTCTCATTCCCATAGGGATTATCGGCTTTTGTGATACGACAGCAACAAATTTGGCTAGTTCCCTATGTCTCAAATCCTGAACGTTTTTATCGATTATTCTAATATTTCCTGAAAATTCTATAATTCCACCGGTAGCTCTTATCAGAGTGCTTTTACCTGCCCCATTAGGACCAACAATTGTTGTCCAACCACCGACCTCTACTTCAAGATCAATTCCCTTTAAGACTTCGTACCCTCCAAGGATTACGGAAACGTTTCTGCAATCAATAGCCTTCATGAGTTTTTCCATGCCGTTCTTAGAACTACAACAAAAAAAGGTGCACCAAGAAAAGCTGTAACAACCCCGATGGGTATTTCGGCAGGCTGGAGAATTAACCGCGCGACCAAATCAGCTACCACCAGAAACGCTCCACCGAAAAAGATTGTTAAAGGTATGATCACCCTGTAACTGCTTCCAAAAATCAAACGAATCGTATGTGGAACAATTATTCCGACGAAACCGATAAGTCCACTCACCGCAACTGAAGCGGCTGTTCCGAGCGAAGCAGCAATTACCGTAATTAAACGCAACCGCCTGACATCGAGACCTAAAGAACCAGCTTCTTCATCACCTACGGCTAACGCATCTAAGCGTCTTCGGGTTAAAAAAATCACTGTAATGCAAATAAGAGTGTAAGGAGCTAACAGAGTTACTTCATCCCAACCAGCTGTTCTGAGCTGACCTAAAACGAAGAAATAAACTTGACGGATGGTTTCTGATTCTCTTTGCTGAATAAACGTTTGAACCGCCGTAAAGAAACTTGCTACTGCAACTCCGGCTAGAACAAGGCTCGTGACTTGGTCCAATCTGCCACGACCACTACCTACTGTGTATGTTAAAGCTACTGCGATCAAAGCTCCAGCAAAGGCAGCTAATGGAACCGGGTCTAAAAAACCCAAACCGTCTCCTATACCAGAAACTATTGCCAATGTGGCTCCAAATCCCGCACCTGCAGCAACACCAAGAAGGTATGGGTCTGCCAGTGGATTGCGAAAAACCCCCTGATAGGCACCACCTGCTGTTGCAAGCATCGAGCCCACAAGGAGACCTAAAACTACTCTAGGAAGACGGATCTCAAACAAAATTGCTTGCTGTCTTGAACTTAGTCCTGAATCAAAATCAATTAAAGGTAATTTATTAAAGAGTTCTTGAATGACTTCCTTCATCCCAAGATCTGCAGGACCAAAGACTAAACCTGCGAAAGCTGTGATCAATACTGCTAACACTGCCAGACACAATTGTGACTTGTTTAGAGAAACAGGTTTTACTACGCAATCGTTTTCATTGGTAGAAGTAGACAACTTAATTCACTAACCTGAAATTTTTTCAATTGCGGAACGAACAGATTTTAGAAAATCGACCACTCGTGGGCCCCAACGTCCTGAAGTGTCGGTGTCAACAGGAATAACTTGCCTTTTCTCTACAGCTGTCATGGATCCCCAGCCCGGTCTAGCAGCAACAGTTTCTGCAGATTCACCCCAATTAGCGTCACCAAGGAAAATCAGATCAGGGTCTGCGTCAATGATGAACTCCGCAGACAACTGCGGCCATCCGAAACCACCTTCGATTGCTGGGTCAGCGATATTTGATAAACCAAGAAGTGAATAAAGTTTGCCTAAAAATGTCTTCGAAGTCGGTGAATAAAAAGTGTTATCAATCTCATGGTAATAAGTAAGCCCTTCTCCTACTTTTTTAGACGCTATTTCATTCAGATCTGATTTGATACTCTCAATCAATTCGCTGGCTTCAGACTGGCGCCCAGTTAAAACACCTAACTCGTTTATTTGCGCATATGTATCTTCCATAGACGAAGCTGCCGGTTGAAGTAGAGTCGCAACTTCTAATGCTTTAAGACCGGCAACCAAGTCGCCTGGGTCGTAAGACGCAACTACCAAATCAGGTTGATATTCAGCAATCGACTCGATATTGGGTGTGTATCCAGACATAGAAGTCATGGGTGCAGTCCCGGGAAAATTTGACTGATCGTCTACAGCAACAACTTGATTACCAGCTTCTAATGCGAAAAGTATTTCAGTAGCTGTGGGGGAAAGTGAAATTATTCTCTCCGCTGTTTCGATGCTGGAAGAGCCACCCGAAATCGGAACTTGGCCGGTAGAGCTACCGGAACTACAAGAAAGGCTTACAAAGGCAAGAGTCCCAAGAACTAATAACAAATTGCTTTTTAACTTCATTCTTCCTCCTCCCTTAAAGTGACGGCGGGAGAAGAAAAATTTCTTTCCTTAACCGTTCCTCCTCGGGAACTTATGGTTATTTATATTTGCTATTTTTCCTACTCTTAGGTCTGACTTACCTCAATGAGGAACACAGTTGCGGGACAGTGACGGACTCCAACCGTCTTCTTTTGTAGGAAACACCAGAGTAGCGCGAAAAATGACTTTCTTAAAGTTTTTTTAGTAATGCAATGCATTCAAAGCTGCAGAAGTGAACTCAGGTTTACTTATTAATAGTCCGGGTACTACTGGTCTTTCTTTGTTGTACGTTAAAAAAGAACCATCCACTCCACTGACGTCTAGCCCAGCAGATGCAGCTACTGCAGCGGGAGCACATACGTCCCATTCGTACAGGCCTGAGGGGTGAACATAAATGTCGGCAGTTCCACCTACAACAGCCATAGCCTTGACTCCCGCTGAACCAACTGAACGAACTACTCCTCCTATAGATGCTGCAACTGCTTCCGCTTCTCCCCATTGAGAACGACTAGTTATCACTACGGGTGGATTATTGAAAGAATCTTTCTTTGTCGGAGTTTGAAGTGTTCCATAAAGAGTTCCTATAGCAGGCAAGTTAACTGCTCCAGCCAAAGGTTGGCCTTCTGATACCAAGGCAACATGTACCGCCCATTCAATGCTTCCTGCACGTCCGAAGTCTTGTGTTCCATCAAGAGGGTCAACAATCCATACTCTTTCAGCTTCTAAACGAGCTTTATCATCCCGTCCCTCTTCTGATAACAAAAAATCTTCGGGACACAACTCACTAAGGCGTTGACTAATGTGCAAGTGTGCTTCGCGGTCCGCCATTACCTGTAGCTGATAACCCGAGACTCCTTTATCCAAGCCTTTTTCTCGAAGCTCTAAAAGCAACTCTCCAGCTTCTCTTGCTAAAAGACCTGCTATTTCATGGTCGTTCATAACTGACTGACCTTAGTCGCAAAAAAGAGAGAAACACATCTTTAGGGTTTTAAGCGCTACCTTTGTTAGAAGTCGTTTAAAAAATTTTATTGAAGGGTTCAAGAATGGCATTTGGACGAATTACAGGCTGGGCTATAGATCTTCCTGAAAGAATCCTTACAAATGCTGAACTGTCAGAGATGGTTGATACTTCAGACGAGTGGATCAGGGAACGAAGTGGAATTTCAACTCGACATATTGATGGAAAAGTAAGTGAAATGTCTACTAATGCAGGTAAAGCTGCATTAGAAAAAGCTGGAGTCAAACCTGAGGAGATAGACCTATTTATCCTTGCTACCACAACCGCTGACAAGGTGGTGCCCGCCACTTCATCGATTGTGCAAAATAATCTTGGCTTATCGTGCGGTGCTTTCGATCTAAATGCTGCATGCTCCGGTTTTGTTTATGGACTCGTTACTGCAATGCAGTTTGCTGATAGTGGAATGGAAAAAATTCTACTTATTGGAAGTGACTCTCTTAGCACCTTCACAGACTGGGAAGATAGAGCAACATGTGTTCTTTTCGGTGACGGTGCTGGAGCAGTTGTGATCGAAAGAACTTCAGATCATCCATGTTTTCTCGGGTGGGATCTGATGACTGATGGTTCTGCCGCTGATCTTCTCTATTGCGAACATGGTGGAAAAATTGTTATGCATGGACAAGAGGTTTTCCGACGCGCTGTTATAGCTATGGAAAATGCTGCTAATACAGCCATGGAAAAAGCTGGAGTTACAAGTGACGAGATTTCTCTTGTTGTCCCCCACCAGGCAAATGTCCGCATTATCGATACCGCAATGAAACGGCTTGGAATTGCAAAAGAAAAAGCAGCGTTGGTGATGGATACAACTGGAAATACTTCTGCTGCTTCTATTCCTTTAGCTCTTATAGATTCAATAGATTCCGGTCGAGTTAAACAAGACGACTTGCTGCTTCTAGTTGGATTTGGGGCAGGGATGACCTCGGCCGCTGCAGTTGTCAAATGGAATTCTGCTGGTAATTAGCTCTACTGCTACTTCTATTGCTTTCTAGGATGTAGTCTCACTCATGTGCTGACCGCTTCTGGATTGACTAAATCTTTTGGGCCTAGAACACTTTTCACAAATGTTTCCCTTCAACTTGGACCTAGCCGTCGCATTGCACTGATTGGCAGTAATGGAACTGGGAAAACGACCTTATTGGAGATACTGACTGGCCTCCAAGAAGCTGATGCAGGAGAGATACATAAGCCGCAAGAAATGAAGATCGGTTACCTTCCGCAAGAACTTGAAGCAAGCAAAGGTAAAAATGTCTTACAAGAAGTTCTATCAGGAGCAGAAGACACTAATCAGTTGGCGACACAGTTAAAGAAATTGAGCTTAGAACTCGAAAAAGTAAACGGTGAAGATAAATCAGAACTTATTTCCGAATTCGGAGAAGCACAATCACGATTTGAGCAAATTGGCGGTTACGCGATTGAAGCTGAGGCGCATCGTCTTCTGTCCGGACTGGGTTTTAAAACTCATGATCATAACCGTGACATAGGTGAGCTTTCTGGAGGTTGGCAAATGCGAGTTGCTCTGGCTCGACTCTTATTGTCAAAACCGGATCTTTTGATACTTGATGAACCAACCAACCATTTGGATGTTGACAGTGTTGCATGGTTGGAAACTTACTTAGGGAAATGGAATAACGGGCTGTTGTTCGTGAGCCATGATCGTGACTTCATAGATGGAATAGCGAATCGGATTATTGAGATCTCTGCAGGTCGCGCAACTGAATACACTGGGAGTTTCGGAGAGTTTGTTGTAGCTAGAGAAGAACGTATTGAATATCAAAAATCTTTGGCTTCCCAACAGGCGAAAGAAGTAGCTGGCACGGAAAAATTTATTGAACGCTTTCGATATAAAGCCTCAAAAGCAAAACAAGTGCAAAGTCGAGTGAAAGCTTTAGAAAAACTCGAAAAAATCGAAATCGAAGCCGAAGGAAACTCTAAAACCAAATTTAATTTCCCAGAACCGCGTCGCTCTTCCCGAATTGTTGTTGAATTTGAAGAAGTACAAGCTGGTTATGAAAACCAGGTGATCTTAGAGAATCTGTCATTCACAATCGAAAGAGGCAGAAATGTCGCTGTAATCGGACCCAATGGTGCTGGTAAAACCACTCTGGTCAGGCTGATCACAGGAGAGCTTAAACAAACTGATGGGAAGATCTTTCGCGGAAAAAATGTTGATATGTCGTGGTTTGATCAGTTGCAAGCAGAAATACTTGACCCTAAAAAAACTGTCTTGGGGGAACTACGAACTGTTCCGCAAGTCGAAGAGTCGGGTAGAAATCTTCGAACATACCTTGCCTCTTTCGGTTTTAGAGGTGATTCCGTTGACTCACTTGTTGCAGATCTGTCCGGAGGAGAACAAACGCGCCTAGCGCTCGCTAAAGCCCTTTGTATACCTGTAAATTTACTGATTCTTGATGAACCAACTAACCATCTTGACTTACCTAGTTGTGACGTACTTGAAGATGCCATAAGCGCTTATCCAGGGACCGTAATACTGATTACGCACGATCGACACCTCATAAGGTCTGTTGCAGATGACCTACTCGAAGTGCGCGAATCAAAAGCCATACTGCATACCGGTGTGACTGATCGAATAATCAATCCATCATTTAACGAAACAAAAACAAATACCTCAATTCAGAAATTTAAAACAGGTAAAAAACAATCAAAGAAAACTGACGGAGGAATTCGTGAATTAAAACGTGAACTCACAAGACTGGAGAAAAAGTGGGAAAAGGCAGAAGCCTCTCTGTTAGAAACAAAGGAAAAACTTAACGACCCTGATCTTTTCAAAGATCCGAAAGAAGCTGAGTCGTTAGTGGCAGAATACGAAACTGCTAAAGATAATGCTTCTGAACTAATGCGCCAGTGGGAATCACTTGAAGAAGAACTGAGAATTCAAGAAAAGACAGAAGAGGAAAACAATTA
>Ga0066373_10000043_pt1 | contig 17417 bp, 15 predicted proteins | sample Knorr_S15_td_O2m_FD_71216 | JGI IMG/M metagenome (GOLD analysis project Ga0066373, IMG submission 71216) | Marine microbial communities from Southern Atlantic Ocean transect - Knorr_S15_td_O2min_ad_340m_LV | ecosystem: Environmental > Aquatic > Marine > Oceanic | place: Southern Atlantic ocean... | reverse complement strand
AATACTTCGCCCTTTGCGACTTGAGAACCTCGATTCATCTGATGGGCACGTCCGGGTTTAGACACGACTACACGATCAGCCAGGTACTCCGCCAGTTTGGCGGTATGATCCTCACTGCCACCATCCGCCACAATCAGCTCAACATCCCCATCACGGAAAGGCTGGAGACCCCGCAGCTGCTCTTCGATGACCGTAGCTTCGTTAAGCACCGGTATTATGATGCTAAGTTTAGCCAATTGCTTTTACTTGTCGTGAAACGATTAAACTCCCAAAGATCCGCCGCAGCTGCTTCCTTGACCCGCGGTGCAACCAAAACAATGCTCGCCCGTAATTATAGGATTGTTCTCTAAATTTTGTTCAAGTAACTCAGAGATATGTGTCCTGGGCTTTCCTTTGGTCACCAATGGTAATTTTAGCATTTGATTGAAGTCGCAATCATAAACATACCCTTGGTAATCGATACTTAAAAGGCTCCGACACATAACGGTGTCCAAGTTTTCTTCACAATAATTATCTCGTAAGGTATTCATGTAGCGATGATAAAGCTTTTTGGCCAGTAGCATGCCACCAAAGCGGCTGATGGGCATATTGGTAATGGTGTATAACTTATTGAAAACAATATCATGTCTAGATTCCAGCTCGGACTTGTAATCTTTCTCCAAGCCAGCTTGGTCCGGAGGCAAATTAATTCCATCTGGATTGAACACGAGGTTAAGTTGTTTGTCTGGTTCAGTACCGTAACCAAGGTCATTTAATTTTTTAAGTGCTGTAATACTCTCCCAGTAGACGTTCTTTCCGCGCTGCCTCTCCACATTTTGCTCTGAATAACAAGGTAAGGAAGCTGTCACCGTAACCCCTTTTCCGGCCATAAACATGGCTAAATCTTCCATACCAGGCTCCCCTAGAATGGTCAGATTACAACGATCAATCACCTCCATACCGGTTGCCCGAGCAGCTTCAACTAGGTACTTAAAATTTGGATTCAATTCCGGAGCACCGCCGGTGAGATCCATTGTTTTGACAGCATGATTGTTCAAGTATTGCAAAACAACATTCACCGTCTCCAGACTCATCTGTTCGGTGCGGTTAGGCCCGGCATTAACATGGCAGTGCGTACAACTGAGATTACATTTGTAGCCCAAATTCACTTGAAGGGTTTCTAGGGTAGAGCGTTTGATCAGCGGAAAATCTGACTTAAGCAGCAATGGCCGAGTATCAAGCATAACAGTTGAATCTTATTTGCTAGAATTAGTAATTAATTAAAACCAAAGCCGTAGCATTTTATGCCAAGCTAGAGTCGAATGCATTTGTTTAGTATTGTGTAATTGCGCAAGCGCCTAGTTCTTATTTTGCTCAAAAGGCCTCGCCATCCATTTTTTCGACTTCAGCTAAGAACATGACCTAATATTTAAATTCCAAACGCTTGAACGACTAACCTAAAGTTTACAAACCAAATGCGGTAACCAATAACCATATAGGCAAGCGTTCGTAACAACCATCTGTAAGTGTCCTGGATATCTACAAAAAATACCGAGTTCGAACCTGTATTAACCCCACTATTGGTTTTTAGTGCTTGGCCGATATTAGCCCTATGTAATGGGTGGCGGCCAAAGGGATAGAGATTATAAAACCTTTTAATTTACCTGCTTTGCATTAAGGTTAAATTTAATGAAAAACGACGGGAAACGCTACACAGGCAGTGACGTATTAGAGAACTCAAAGAATTTCTATATAATAGCGACTGCGCCGAATGAACCTAGTTTGCAGGTGAATATTTCTGGTCCATATTCAACTAAGCAAGCCGCCGAGGCCGACTTAGCTGATGCTATTAGCGAGGCCATGGATCTCGATCCAAGCGCCAAGAATTACAAATACAGCATCTCGCTCGTCGAGGGTCACAAACCTGGCGTGATCCAACACATGGGCAGTTAAGTCTAACCTCCGCTCAAATTAAAAATTCCAAGCAAGCTATAAACTAAGACACTCAACTTCTCTTAAGGCTAGATCTGGGTGTAAACTAGCAGTTCTTCACTTTATTCCGCAGTCAGAGGTCTGTCTGGCAGCTTCAAGATTTACTGCTTGTATTTAATCCTTTGCAATAGAGTGGCCAAAGACTTTCTAATATAGTAATAGTAATAGCAACGAACTTAGGTAAAGGGCTAAGCCTACTATCTATACCTTAGATCAACATAGAGCGAAAAAGAGGTTCTTTTGAAAAAACCAAGCGCACTACATCACATTAGTATTATAGAATCCCGGGGCACCAACTGCGCCTGGGTGCGCATCAAGTACGATGGCAAAAGCTTTCAGCGGTCTTTCCCTTTCAGAAAGTATGGCGGGAAACAAAAAGCTATAACTGCTGCAAAGAAGAAGCGTGACATCGAGGGTAGGAAAATCTACGGCGCAAACTGGCCTTACGCAAAATTCAGTCCTCGTAAAATTTCTCCACTAAATTCATCTGGCGAAATCGGCGTAAGCTATTCAGAGAAGGATCAAAGCTGGGTAGCAACCTGGCAAGAGGGAAAGGGGGCTCGCCGGAAGCAGAAAAATGCTTATTTCTCAATTAACAAATATGGCAAAAAGAAAGCTAAAGAGTTCGCCATCAACGCTCGTCGAAGAGCCGTAAGAGCAAACCGGATTCAATGAACCTGCGGCAATTACTCGTTATCTGGATTGCATTCTAGTAACTGCCGCTTCGACTAGCTTTAGCTGAGTGAGACAGCAGGATTAGAGCACTTATTGATTTTCAAGCTGGTGCCTAGAGTCTCTGGGGCTATTGAGGGTTTGTTTACCTCTGCTTACGTTTCCAACGGCCTTTCACTGCTTGTAACAGCTGAGCCTAGAATCTCTAAGCTTCCATAAAATCATTAAGAGGATCAAGAAGCTATTACAAGCGACTTCAGCTTATCGTTAAATTCGATTTCTCCATCTGTGGCATAACGTTCATGGTTAGTTTCTATATACCGAAGATCATACATGTAATTGACCATAGTACCCCGCGATTGCCCTAGACTCTTTTTACTGAGATCTGCTCCCGTGTGAAGCTGATATATGTAGGCTCCGTTACCCAAGTGAAAGCGAGCTACAGCATCGGCAGGATATTTGCCCTTCTTAGCTTGTAGCAGGTAATTCAGTGCGGCCTTTTTAATCAGATCCCCGTGCTCTTCTGCAGTTTCTCTAGTAACCGGAAGTGCATTTACCTGATTCTTGAGATCAATTAGCTCCGACGTTTTCACCTCTGAACTGGTATCCAGCCATTCCTGAAAGCCAGATATAGGCGAAAGAGTTACAAATGTTTTAATTGATGGTAATTCTCCTTGTAGTTCTTGGACTACTTGTTTAATCAGAAAATTGCCAAAAGAGATATTTTGAAGCCCTGGCTGACAATTACTTATGCTGTAAAAAACTGCTGTAGAACATTCTGAACAATCAATCGCTTCAGGGCCCTCGTCTTTAAGTATTGAGTAGATAGAAGTCGGTATATTTTTTAGGAGGGCAACTTCCACAAAAATAAGCGGCTCATCAATCAAAGCTGGGTGAAAGAAAGCAAAACAGCGTCGATTAGGAGGATCGATTCGACTTCGCAAGTCCTCCCAATCCTTTATCTCGTGTACCGCTTCATAACGGATAATACGCTCAAGTACCGCGGCGGAAGTTGCCCAGTTAACAGTCTGAAGTACAAGAAAGCCTCTTCCGAACCAGGAAGTGAAAAGCCGCACAAAATCTTCATCCACCGCTTTTAATTGAGGGTGGGCTTCTAAGAGCTTCAAAAGATCCGTACGCATCCCTACCAGGTCATGCGTTGCATCAGGGGTCTGGTTTAAACGGCGCAACACCTCATGTCGGAGTGGCTCAGCAGCTTTGGAAAGGCTGTTTGTATTAGCGCTGGATGGGTCTTTTTCATATGCTTTAAAAGCAATTTTTACTTCTTCTTGGTCTGCATTAAAGTTCTTTTCAAGATTCTCAAAAAATAGAAGTTTCTGCTCGGTTGGTAGCTCCTTGTAATGGTCAAGAACTTGTCTTGCAGTAACTATACCTGACACTTCTCCTACCGTACCCATAAGCTTGTTAAGAAGCTCATCGATCGATGCTGCTTCACCACTAGAGAAAAAGAGGCCGCGCTGGCGTTTAACCAAAGCGCCGAGGAAATCCTGAAATCTGCCGAAGGCCATTAAACTAAGTTTTTATTAAATTAAAGGTATGGGCTTTACACGAAAGTTTAAACATAGCATCTCAAAGTGCCATTAAGCGAGATATCTACCTTCAATGGCTATAATGTCGACAATTCTATTGATATAATGTTTATTTATAAGAGATAATTGAATTTTACGGAGTTATTGTTGACAATACCAAGTGCATCTACGGCTATGAAAACTGAATCATTATCGAACCGCGTGTCTAAAACATCCAGTGCTTCCACGACTCTGGCAGATAATGTGTTCAACCAAATACGAACGGCCATCGTGAAAGGCGAATTAATACCTGGCTCAAAAGTCAACGAACCCCAGCTAAGCAGACAATACGGTATTAGTCGAGGACCCCTTCGAGAGGCAATACGACGCCTAGAAGGTTGTAAGCTCGTTGAGATTACACCTCATATTGGAGCTAATGTTATTTCTTTAAATAGATCTCAAACTATTGAAATATATGAAATAAGAGAAGCGTTAGAAGGTTTAGCCTGTAGATTGGCTGCCGAAAAATCAACGCCCAAAGATTGTCACAAGCTACGAGAATTACTTACGGCGCATGAGAAACAGATCCAATCAGAAAACGGACAACTGTACTACCAAAAAGAAGGCGATTTAGATTTTCATTACCTCATAATACAGTTAAGCGGTAATGCTCGGCTTTTTACCATACTTTGTGAAGAACTTTATCATCTATTGCGCCTTTATCGGGTGCAAACTAGCAGCAAGCCTAGCAGGCCCGAGCGAGCCTTCCACGAACACCACCAAATCGTAGACGCTATCGAAAATAAGGATGCCGAACTGGCAGCATTATTGATGAGGCGTCATATTTCAAATGCCAGAAAAACTCTTATAAATCAATTAGATATTGAATAGCTATAAATTGATAGTTGAGAAATTATTATGAATGAGAAATCAGCTGGACTAAAATTTCGTTTAGCACTGGAAAAATGCAAGCCGCTTCAAATTGTAGGTACCATCAATGCTTATTGTGCCATGCTAGCCGAGGATGCCGGGCACGAAGCAATATATCTATCTGGGGGTGGCGTAGCTAATGCCTCATATGGCCTGCCGGATCTTGGCGTCACCAATCTCAATGATGTAATTATCGATGTGGAACGCATTTGTAATGCGACTAGTATTCCTCTTCTAGTAGATATCGATACAGGCTGGGGCGGTGCCTTAAACATTTCCCGGACTATTAAGGCGATGGAGAAAGCCGGTGCCGCAGCGGTGCACCTGGAAGACCAGGTTTCCCAGAAGCGGTGCGGACACCGACCCAATAAAGAGATCGTAAGCCAGGAGGAAATGGTTGACCGAGTCAAAGCAGCAGTTGATGCTAAAGTTGATACTAATTTCGTAGTAATGGCGAGAACCGATGCTCTCGCACGTGAGGGCCTGGATGCTGCCGTTGAGCGCGCTGTAGCATGCGTGGAAGCGGGGGCTGACGCTATATTCCCAGAAGCAATTCTAGATTTAAATCAATACAGGCGGTTTTCCGAATCTGTGGACGTACCGATCCTCGCTAATATAACGGAGTTCGGAAAGACACCATTATTCAACTGCCAAGAATTAGCCGATTCGGGCGTCTCTATGGTGCTGTACCCCCTGAGTGCTTTCCGGGCTATAAGTAAAGCGGCTCTAGAGGTCTATCAAGCTATAGCCATCAACGGTGACCAGCGAGCGGTCTTGGAAAAGATGCAGACACGCGCTGAACTGTATAAAGTACTTGGCTATCACGCTTACGAGGAGAAAATAGACGCGTTATTTTCTGTAAAAAATTAGATTTTTCAAATAATTACCTCATTTACTTCATATAAATATCGGAAACTGTATTAGGAAGTTACAAAAACACCGTCGGAGAAACAAAATGTCGGACAAGAAACTCGGTGGAGCAGGACTTAGAGGGCAAGTGGCTGGTGAAACTGCCCTCTGCACTGTAGGCAAAACCGGTACTGGCCTAACTTACCGTGGTTTAGACATCAGTCTGCTCGCCGAGAAAGCGAAATTCGAAGAAATAGCCTATCTACTGCTAAAAGGCGATCTCCCCACCCAAACCGATCTCGACAGATATATTAATAAACTCAAACGCTTGCGTCACCTTCCTCAGAAGCTTAGAGATATGCTAGAACGAATCCCTGCCAGTGCCCATCCAATGGATGTTCTGCGCTCAGGCTGTTCAATGCTGGGCAATCTTGAGACAGAGACCGATTTCTCAGGGCAAGATGAAGTTATTGACCGACTAATCGCAGTATTTCCCTCCATCATTTGCTATTGGTACATTTTTTCGCACAAAGGCACTCGCCTTTCTACGGATCTAGATGACGACTCAATCGGTGGGCATTTTTTGCATATGTTAAATGGAGAGGCACCAAGCGAATTGTTTCGCCAAGTTATGAACGTGTCCTTAATTCTCTACGCTGAACATGAATTTAATGCGTCAACATTTACCGCTCGGGTCTGTGCCTCGACTATGTCTGATATGCATTCATGCATTACCGCCGCTATCGGCAGCCTTAGAGGACCTTTGCATGGAGGAGCTAATGAAGCTGCGATGGAAATGATCCAAAACTGGAGCAGCCCAGATGAAGCCGAAAAGGAACTTTTAAGTATGCTAGAGCGAAAAGAAAAAGTGATGGGTTTTGGGCACGCCATTTATCGAAAATCTGACCCTCGTAACACTATTATTAAAAAATGGGCGAAAAAACTCGCAGATCATACGGGCGATGCACTGCTTTACCCTGTTTCTGAGCGCTGCGAAGAGGTAATGTGGCGGGAGAAAAAACTGTTTTGCAACGCCGATTTTTTTCATGCTCCTGCCTATCACTTTATGGGCATTCCTACAAAACTATTTACGCCTATTTTCGTAATGTCCAGAGTCACAGGTTGGGCCGCACATGTGAAGGAACAACGAGCTGATAACCGAATTATTCGGCCTAGTGCCAATTACATAGGCCCGGAAACCTCAGAATGGATAGATATCGAAAATAGGTAGGGAATAACGTTATCAGTAATCTAACTTCCACCGTTTTCACAAATTTTCGTTTCCTAAAAACACTAAGAGACGATTGAAGTTACCTTGATGATATCAATTCATTTAATGATTTCGCGAAAATTAGTACTTAATTTTTCGGAAGCCATTTCAAATTAGTAGTTTTAAAATGAATACAAATGTAGATTTAAATACCCGTCCCGATCCTGATCGTGTGCTTGTGGATATTGCTGATTACGTATGTAATTACGAGATCAAGTCAGTAGAGGCCTATGATACCGCCAGAAATTGCTTGATGGATGCACTAGGTTGCGCTTTTCTATCTCAACAATTCCCAGAATGCACAAAACTACTTGGGCCTCTTGTAGAAGGCACCATAGTACCAAACGGCGCCAGAGTGCCGGGCACTATGTTCCGTTTAGACCCGGCTAAAGCTGCATGGGATATCGGCTGTATGATCCGATGGTTGGATTACAATGATACCTGGCTCGCAGCCGAGTGGGGTCACCCATCTGATAACCTCGGCGCTATCCTCTCTGTCGCTGATTTTATCTCTCAGCAGAAAATAGCAACCCACAACCATCCGCTAACTATGCGCGATGTGCTAACAGCCATGATAAAAGCGCATGAGATTCAGGGGGTTATAGCTCTTGAAAACAGTTTTAACCGCGTTGGTTTATGCCATGTTTTATTGGTTCGTGTAGCCTCAACCGCCGTAGCAACACATATGCTAGGGGGTTCCTGTAAGCAGATAATCGATGCCCTGTCTCAGGCTTGGTTGGACGGTTCTAGCCTCCGTACTTATCGGCATGCCCCAAATGCGGGGCCTCGCAAATCTTGGGCTGCTGGCGATGCAACCTCGCGAGCCGTGCGGCTAGCAGATCTGACCTTACGAGGGGAGATTGGTTATCCTAGCGCACTAACAGCTCGGACCTGGGGTTTCTATGACGTCTGTTTTAATGGGAACCCTTTTATATTTTCTAGAGATTATAAAAGTTATGTTATGGAAAATGTTCTTTTTAAAATCTCGTTTCCCGCTGAATTTCATTCCCAAACAGCGATCGAGGCTGCTGTAAAATTACACCCTGAGGTAAGTAATTGCCTGGATACGATCGAAAAAATAGTAATACATACCCATGAGTCCGCTATTCGAATCATTAGTAAAGTTGGCCCTCTTAATAATCCAGCGGATCGTGATCATTGTTTACAATATATGACAGCTGTTGCATTAGTTTTTGGAAACCTAATAGCAGAGCATTACGAGGACAGTTTCCACGAAGCACACGCTATTATTGATGAACTTAGACAGAAAATGGAAGTCTATGAAAACGCCACATATACGAAAGAATACATGGAGCCCGAAAAGCGCAGTATAGCTAATGCATTACAGATTTTCTTTAAAAATGGAACCAGTACTAACAAAGTAGAAGTTAAGTATCCACTAGGTCATAGGCGGCGAAGGAGTGAAGGGATTCCTCTGCTAGAGGAAAAATTCCAAGCTAACTTGGCTACTCGTTTTCCCCCTAAGCGATGTCGCAAGATTTATACTCTATGCAAAAATCAGAAGCAACTCGAACAGACTCCTGTCAACGAGTTTATGGACTTATTGGTAAGCTAGATTTCCATATAACAAAAGTGATATTTAGACTTTGAGTGATTCTCTTTGCTACGACACAAATATTCTAGAAGACCTGTAATAGACTTGAAGCTTCCAAACCTGGCCCCATATAAGACATCGAAGTAAGTCGTCTTAAGCGAAGTCTTACGGACATGCCTGATCTTTATGATGGGCTCATTTATTACCATATTGCTTAACTGCCTGTGTATTGTTGTCTTCGATAATATTCTGGGCTTCCTATGAGGATATGTTATGAACACTTTAGATTTTTCACCTTTATATAGAACAACCATAGGATTCGATCACGTATCTAATCTACTGAATGCCGTCAATCGAACCGACAAAAATACCAATGGCTATCCACACTACAATATAGAATTGTTCGATACAGATCAGTACCGGATTACGATGGCTGTGGCAGGATTCATTGAAAGTGAACTGGATATTGAAACTGAGAAACAACTACTTACCGTGAAAGGTAATAGACAAAGTCCAGAAGAAATAGCTCGAAATTATCTCCATCAAGGTATCGCAGCGCGCAATTTTGAAAGGCGGTTCCAACTTGCGGATCATGTAAAAGTCATTCAAGCCCACTTAGAAAATGGGCTATTGCACATCGACTTAGCTCGTGAGATCCCCGAAGCTATGAAACCAAAATCAATTCCGATCGAGACAAATAAGAGCAAGGTAATCGATATCAACACTGTTAATGCTCCGGAACAACAGGATGCCGCTTAGGCAATTGACTAAAAACTGTTTTACCAGATTAAGGATGATGGCTGGAAAGGAATCCTTGAGACTGATTTGCAGTCCCTGCTTTTATTAGCGGGACTGCATTTTTTAAAACCACTGTCTTTTTATTTCCGAGAAATCTATTTTTATAAAGAAGAGAACTTGGCTTTGACGTCAAGCGATAAGGCTAATCATTGCCGTCGAGCATGTGCACAACAAGACCACTTTTAAGCTTAGGCTCAAACCAAGTGGATTTGGGTGGCATGATTTCATCCGCATCGGCTATTGTCATTAAGCTTTCAACTGAAGTCGGATAAAACGCAACCGCTGCCTGCCATTCCCCCAAGTTAACTCGAGCTTCTAACTCTTCCAGTCCACGAATACCTCCAACAAAATCTATCCGTTTATCGCTACGTTGATCTTTGATGCCCAATAAAGGCTCAAAAACGGCATTCTGCATTATGCTCACATCAAGACTTTCTTTAGGTTTCTTTTCGTCAATTTGACCTCTAAGCTTGTTAGTTACTGTTAATTGGTACCAGCACTTATTCAGGTAAAGAGCAAAACATTTGGGCATACTTGGCTTCGCCATAGTCGCATTTTTTATCGGAACAATATCGAAGTTCTCACTTAATCTATTCAAAAATTCGGTGGGAAATATAGTATTTTCTATTTTAACTACCCGGTTGTAATCCAAAATTTGAACCTGATTGTCTGGAACTAGCACTACAAGGAAAAAATTATAAGATTCTTCACCGGTGTGTACCGGATTCCGAGCTTTGTATAGGTTCTTAATTCGGGACGCCGCAGCAGATCGGTGATGACCATCTGCTACGTATAAATGATCTATTCCATCAAACGCCGAATCTATCTTTCTTACCATATTTCTATCTTTAACAACCCAAAATACATGTCGAGTATTGAAATCAGCCTCGAAGTCATATTCAGGCTCCGTGTCCGTGATTTGGTTTATAAGGTGATTGACGGTATCAACAGATTTGTAAGTTAAAAATACTGGTCCTACCTGCGCACCTACACTTTTCATGTGATTCACCCGATCATCTTCTTTGTCCGGTCTGGTAAATTCATGTTTTTTTATCAAGTTTTTTTCATACGCTTCCACAGATGCTACCGCTACCAGACCGATTTGTTCATGTGCTCCCATTATCTGTTTATATACGTAGTAATTGTCTTCCTCATCTCGCTGGAGGGTCCCCTCTTGAATAAACTTCGTAAGGTTCTCCTTCCCCTTTGTATAAACTTCCTTGTCATAGGGATCTATTTGGTGATCGAGATCTACTTCAGGTTTGTTGATATGCAAAAAACTGTAAGGGTTATCTTTCGCTATTTCATACGCTTCCTTTCGGTTTAGCACATCATACGGGTGAGAGGCTACTTTATTGGCCAGGTTCCTGGGGGGTCTTAGCCCACGAAATGGTTTAATCAGTTTCATCTAATAATCTATAGTTCAGCATTCAGCGAGTTGAATATCGACACTCCAAAGGTCAGATCGCGCATTATTCTCAAAATTACTTCTTCAGTCTAGCTAGAAAAATAACTTCAATTTATTGTGTTTGGCTCAAGATTTAAGAATTAATATTTAATACTGCTAACACCGCAAATTCGACACCGCTTCAGAGATCTCCTCCCTCTTAAATCCCCGCATCATGAGGAACCGGATCAGTTTTGAATGTTCCCTGGACTTTACTGTTATTGTTTTGTTATCGCCAACCTTTTTATTAATAACCCTATGAATTATCGCAAGCCACTCGTCATCGACAAGAAGTTTGCCTTCAATAATTTTATGGTCAATACCTTTGGCTATAAGATCTTCCCGTATTTTTAGATACCCAAACCCACGTTCTTTTTTATAACGGATATAACTTTCAGTGAATCGCGTATCTGATAATAGATTTTCTTCTTCTAGGTGCGTTAATACCTCTCGAATAAGTGAGGTATCAGCTACTAGAAACTTGCGACGAAGTTTATGCTCGAGCTCATACAGAGAATGTTCCCGACGGGCCAAGAAATCCATGGCGGCCCGCCGGAGAACGGGGACATCTTTAGCAGGGTAAATACCTATGCGAACGATTCTATATTTAATTGAGACTAATTATGATGCAGCTTTCGCGTCCGCTAGTACTACTACATCGTCACTAGCAGCGATCGCTTCTTTCTCATCCTCTTTGCGCGAATCGGAGTTGTCACCCAGCAATTCTTTTCTTATGATATTTTCAATTTCATTGGCAATATTTAAGTTCTCTTCAAGGTACAAGGCTACATTCTTCTTCCCCTGTCCTATTTTTTCACCTTTGTAAGCATACCAGGCTCCAGATTTTTCAATCAGACCTTGTTTTACGGCCAAGTCAATGACCTCTCCTAAATGATGGATACCTTTTCCATACATGATTTGGAATTCGGTTTGCCTAAATGGAGGGGCGACTTTGTTCTTTACTACCTTCACACGAGTCTCATTGCCCACCACTTCATCACCTTCCTTGATAGAACCAATACGCCGAATATCAAGGCGTACAGAAGCGTAGAACTTCAGTGCATTACCTCCAGTGGTAGTTTCGGGTGAACCGAACATTACACCGATTTTCATTCGGATTTGATTGATGAAGACCACTAGCGTGTTCGAATTTTTAATGTTGCCAGCCATTTTTCGTAATGCCTGGGACATTAGCCGGGCCTGTAACCCCATATGGCTATCACCCATATCGCCTTCGATTTCCGCTTTAGGGGTCAAAGCTGCTACTGAATCTATAACAACCACGTCTAGAGCCCCAGAACGAACTACCATGTCACATATCTCTAGTGCCTGCTCTCCAGTATCGGGTTGGCTGACTAATAGATTATCTACATCTACGCCGAGATTCTTGGCATAGACCGGGTCTAGCGCATGCTCGGCATCGATAAAAGCACAACTACCACCGGCTTTCTGAGCCTCAGCTATGACTTGTAAGGTTAATGTTGTCTTACCGGACGCTTCAGGCCCGTAGATTTCTACAATTCGCCCTCTTGGCAAGCCACCTATACCTAGTGCTACATCCAGACCCAGTGAACCAGTAGGAATTACGGGAATAGCTTCGCGTTCAGTATCCCCAAGTCGCATCATGGAACCCTTACCGAATTGTCTTTCGATTTGCGACAGGGCTGCGGCCAGTGCTTTTTCTTTGTTGCTGTTATCTTCGTTCATAGTTGTATCCTTGGTATTCCTAAACAACTGATGCTGATTCCATGAGTAATGCAGTCGTTACATTCACGTTAATCCCCGGTAGCCCGAGCCTTAACTAAAATAGTAGCCTGTTCCCAACTACCTTCTATTTTTAAGTAAATCCTATACAAGATCTTGATCTTGCTGCATTTGGTCGGCTAAATTGAATATCACCCTAGGCTTGTACTGACTTTTGGCTTTGCTTCAGCGTTCACTTCTATCAGTGGTCCTCTAGATACAATATCCAACCCAGCCACGTCCGATTACAAAAATTCTTCATTTACTGTATGCATAAACAGTATTAATTTAACCAAAAAAACACTGTACATACAACCAGTATATTGGCAAAACCCCAGTTTACTTTAGTTTTTTGTTAGAATCTCCAATTTCTAGGACTACGGAGCAATTTAACCCAGCAATGTTAAAGTACCTTCCAGAGCAGCCACCACAGTAGCTAACCGCACTGCCTCTCGGCCACCACTAAAGCAAAAGCACCTAGACAAGATCTTATCTTCCCACTGCCATGCAATCCATACTGTACCAACAGGTTTCTCGAGGTTGCCTCCATCGGGGCCAGCAATACCACTAACGGCCACAGCGATGTTGGCACGGCTATTTCGAATCGCTCCATGTGCCATGGCCCTTACGGTCTCTTCACTCACGGCACCTGGACCTCCATATTCAAAAAGGCTAGAAGGCACTTCCAGCAGTCGTTGCTTAGCGTCGTCGGAGTAGGTCACAAAACCTGTATCGAACCAGTTAGAACTGCCTGCTCGCGATGTGAGAGATTCGGAAATCCATCCTCCAGTGCAGGATTCGGCCGTGGCCATAATAAGCTTTTTAGCAAGGAGCTTATTGGCAAGTTCTTGGACAAGCTCAGGTATAGTAGAAACAGAATTATAAGTCATGAAGCTATGTTAGCGAGAAGCTCGAGCGAAGCAAATAGTCAATGTAACTTCCCGTACCCTCCCTTGTAATTATCTCCGGGCCTGGAGAAAAAATTAACTAGTTAGGATGCTTTTAAATCACTCAATTAAAATGACATAAAAGATCAACAAATCTGATAACTCTGTTTCCATTGATTCGTGTAGAATTACTACTCTTTACTAACCATAATAAAATCACACAATATTGACCGGCGAGCAATCACACACCCCAATGATGCAGCAGTACCTGCGCATCAAGGCTCAGAATCAAGACAACTTATTATTCTATCGCATGGGAGATTTCTATGAGCTCTTCTATGACGATGCCAGACACGCCGCAGACATTCTGGATATTACACTTACCGCTCGCGGTAAATCCGCAGGGCAGCCAATACCTATGTGTGGTATCCCTTTCCATGCTGTCGATCGTTACCTAGTGAAGTTGGTAGAGAAAGGCCTATCCGTTGCAATATGCGAGCAAATTGGTGACCCAAGCAGCACAAAGGGACCAGTTGAACGGCAAGTAGTACGTATCATTACGCCTGGTACAGCCAGTGATGAAGCATTACTAGACGATCATAAGGACAACTGTTTAATGGCTATATGCGCTGATCAAAAAGTAATTACTTTTGGTCTAGCCTTCATGGACATTAATAGCGGGCGTTTCGTACTAACTGAAGTAAACGGAAAAGATGCCTTGCTAACAGAGATTGAGCGCATCAAACCAGCGGAGATATTACTAAGTGAAGAGCTAAGACAAGTGCATGCATTGGTGAGCCATCCAGCCAAACGTGAGCGTCCAGTCTGGGAATTTGAACTGGATAACGCGATTCGAATGCTCACTCAGCATTTTAATACACGTGATTTGACCGCATTCGATTGTCAGGATATGCACATCGCTCTCCAGGCGGCTGGCTGCCTATTGCAATATGCCAAGGAAACTCAAAAGCGTGAATTACCGCATATCCGAGGAATCAGAGTTGAACAACTAAGTGATAGTGTAATTCTCGATGCAGCAAGCAGGCGAAACCTAGAATTAGATACAAATCTGGCAGGCGGTCCTGACAACACCCTTGTTGCAATCATGGATAATACGTCCACTACTATGGGAAGTCGATTAATGTCACGTTGGGTCAATCGGCCGCTGCGGGATCATCAGAAACTACAATCACGACAACAGGTAGTGGCCGCTCTTATCAAAGATTACAATTTCGAGACACTGTCACAGCTTCTGCAGGGTATCGGAGATTTAGAGCGCATCTTAGCACGACTAGGCCTACGTTCAGCTCGTCCCCGAGACCTAACCAGACTGCGGGACAGCCTACTTATCCTTCCTTCACTACAGGAATTACTTAGACAAATAGATACGGATTCAGTGCAAATATTATCGACTCGTATCAGCCTTTTTCCTGATCAAACTTCCTTGCTTCAGCGAGCTATTTCTTCAAATCCACCGGTAGTCATTCGGGAAGGCGGAGTTATAGCATCGGATTACGACACTGAACTAGATGAGTTAAGAAATCTTAGCAGCAACGCAGGCCAATATCTGGTGGATCTTGAAGTTAAAGAAAAAGAACGAACCGGCCTTAGTACTCTCAAAGTCGGTTTCAATCGGGTGCATGGTTACTACATTGAAGTGAGTAAAGGCCAAGCGACGAAGACACTCCCTGCGGAGTATGTTCGCCGTCAAACACTTAAAAATGCAGAGCGCTTCATTACCCCAGAACTGAAAGAATTCGAAGACAAGGCACTAAGCTCTAAAAGCAAAGCTCTAGCGCGAGAGAAAGAACTTTACGAAGCCCTTCTAGATAAGTTAGCCGAAGAACTTAGTAGTCTCATTACCAGTTCCGAAGCCATCGCAGAGTTGGATGTACTGAACAATTTTGCTGAACGTGCGGTTAACCTAGATTATTCTCAACCCACACTTGTCCATGAGGCTGGTATTTACATTGAGAATGGTCGACACCCTGTTGTGGAACAGGTCACGGAAGATAGCTTTGTGGCTAATGATCTCTACCTCAACGAACAGCAGAAAATGCTCATCATAACCGGTCCAAATATGGGCGGTAAATCAACTTATATGCGCCAGACAGCCCTAATTCTGGTATTAGCACTTTGCGGTAGCTGGGTTCCCGCAAGCATGGCTCGTATTGGGCCTATCGATCGAATTTTCACACGCATTGGATCTTCTGATGACCTAGCGGGGGGTCGATCTACCTTCATGGTGGAAATGACCGAGACCGCTAACATCTTGCACAACGCGACTCCCTTCAGCTTAGTATTAATGGATGAGATCGGCCGTGGTACTAGTACTTTCGATGGGCTATCCTTGGCCTGGGCAGCGGCAGTTTACATTACCGAAAAACTGCAAGCTTATACCTTGTTCGCTACCCATTATTTTGAGCTCACCAACCTACCAGATACTTATAGCAATATTGCCAATGTCCATATGGATGCCATCGAATACGAGGAAGGAATCGTTTTCCTTCATCTAGTAAAATCGGGAGCAGCCAACCAAAGTTACGGTCTGCAAGTAGCTCAACTAGCCGGAATTCCTGATCTAGTCATTGGGGAGGCGCGCGAAAAACTTACCCAGCTCGAAAACGAGGCACTACCCGGGAGGACTCAATTGACAAAAACACGTCAATCCTCCCAAACAAGCCAACAGGATCAGGGCGATCTTTTCGGTATTCCTACCCACCCAGCAATTGAGTATCTCAGACAGTTAAATCCTGACGAAATCACTGCTAAAGAAGCCTTATCGATACTCTATGAGCTCAAGAATAAAACCACTGAGTGATTGAGAAAATACGGGAAAAACCTGTTAGAATGCGTGCCGCATAAGCTCTCAGCAAGCACGATTGCCAGGGTATGCCGCTGACACCAGAGATCGATAGAAAGGATTGAAAAAATATGACATTTGTAGTTGCTGACACTTGTATTCGCTGTAAGCACACTGACTGTGTCGAGGTTTGCCCAGTAGATTGTTTCTACGAAGGTCCGAATTTCCTCGTAATCCATCCCGATGAATGTATTGATTGTGCACTGTGCGAACCTGAATGCCCGGTAGACGCCATTTACGCCGAAGACGAATTACCCGAAGATCAACAGGAATTTCTACAGCTCAACGCAGAGCTGGCTGAGAAATGGCCTAATATTACCGAGAAAAAAGACCCCCTGCCAGAAGCCGAAAACTGGGCAGATAAGACGAATAAGCGTGAATACCTAGAGATATAAATGAATCAGTAATTTATCTCGATTGATCTAGCGTTCAGGTAACAAGTTCGTTGGGTCCACTGATTTCCCATCGAGCCGAATTTCAAAATGCAACATCGCTATACCGTTTGAATTACTACCAACCTCAGCTATCGTTTCTCCCGCCTGTACGCGAGCACCTTCACCTACCAGCATGGTGCTGTTATGGGCGTAAGCACTCAGATAACGGTCGCTGTGACGAATGATAATTAGGTTACCACTGCCCTGTACCGCCCGTCCGGAATATACTACATCACCATTACTTGCTGCGAAAACTGGATCACCGATTTGGCCCCTTATGTCGATCCCTTTATTTATATCGGCTTCAAAGCCTCTTATAACTCCACCCTGATGCGGCCATCGCCAATTTAGTTGATTACTATCGATACTGATAGCAGTCCGTATCAATCCTTCGGCACGGGAAATACTACCCTGTGTCTGCGCTATCGAATTATTACCAACAGGTTCACCAATGTTGTTACCGACCGCC
>Ga0066373_10000041_pt1 | contig 17578 bp, 14 predicted proteins | sample Knorr_S15_td_O2m_FD_71216 | JGI IMG/M metagenome (GOLD analysis project Ga0066373, IMG submission 71216) | Marine microbial communities from Southern Atlantic Ocean transect - Knorr_S15_td_O2min_ad_340m_LV | ecosystem: Environmental > Aquatic > Marine > Oceanic | place: Southern Atlantic ocean... | reverse complement strand
CAACTTCTTTCACGCTCACTGACAAGCTCCGCAGTTCTTTTGATGAGCTCTCAGTCGACATCATCGGAGATGTTGATTTTAATGTTCGTGCTTCCGTACAGGATGCAGAGAGATTCAACCGACTACCAGTTCCAGAGGAATTACTCGAAGTAGTCACAGACGACATACCAGGGGTGGATGCTGTAAGCGGGCAGATTATGGCTTGGAACGTCATCCCGATTGTGACTGACGATGACGGGAAACCTAAAGCTACTAAAACTCGTGGAGCTCCCCAGTTTGGAATGAACTACTTCACTGGTTCGGGTCCTTTACAAGAATTTTTTGTCTACGATGGCAGACCCCCTGAATGGACTGGTGATATCACCGACTCTGCGGTTGTAGGTGAATTCATAGTCGATAAGAAAACTGCTGAAGATTTTGATTTTGAAATCGGTGAAATATATAAAATTAGCGGTCCAATAGGAAACCGTCTTTTTACCCTCACCGGTATTGCCAACTGGAGATCACCCACAGAAAACAAGAACTTTGGAGCAACTCTCGCTACTTTTGAGGAACGAACTTCGCATACTTTTCTGGACTATGAGGGGACGTACGACTACCTGAACGTAGCTGTAACACCTGGATCCGATCATGAGAAGGTCGCAGCCGATATTCAGAACCGTTTGGATTCTTACACTCAGGATTTCATGGCGTCAATGTCGGCACTACCTGAGGAGCAAAAAACTGCTTTGGGTTTCCTCAACGACATTCAACTCGAGGTTGTTGACAAAGAGACCCTGATTGAGGAACAAAGAGATGATTTCAACTCCTTTCTGAGTGTCCTATCTGGTGTCTTATTAGCTTTCGCAATGATTGCGGTCATTGTCAGTGCTTTCATAATCAATAACACCTTCTCAATAGTTTTGGGACAACGTGTACGCGAACTGGCACTTCTGCGTGCACTCGGCGCAACTACACGTCAAGTTTTCCGATCGGTTATTTTAGAAGCAGTAATAATCGGCATAACAGCAACGGCAGTTGGTTTAGGAGTCGGCTACCTTCTCGCCCTTGGCTTACGAGAACTGCTTGAATCAGCAGGTTTCGGGGCCCTCCCAGGCGTGTTACCAATGAAACCCAGAACAATTATTGTGGCAGCTTCTGTAAGTATCGGCGCGACGGTTCTTTCCTCGATACTTCCAGCGAGACGCACGCGCTCTATAGCACCAGTTTCTGCTATGCGTGAAGAAATAAGTTTTACTCCTACAAGTCTCAGAAGAAGACTTTTAATCGGTGGAGCTGTCACTTTGATCGGTATAGCTGAATTAATTTCAGGGATGATTTTGGAAATAAACACAAAAGGAATTCTCTGGCTTTTGGGCACAGGTGCTATTTCTACTTTTGCCGGAATTTACATGCTGAGTCCCATCGCAACTAAACCTGTGGCTAATCTTTTCGGAAGACCCATACAGCTTTTATTTAAAATCCCTGGACAACTTGCTCGGGAAAATGCTGCACGTAGACCAAGACGCACAGCTGCAACAGCTGCTGCTCTTACTATTGGATTGGCACTGGTAAGCCTTGCTGCGGTAGTAAGTAGTTCCTTAAAAGCAACTGTCATTGATCTGATAGAAGACAGCACCTCTATGGATCTGGTCATTCAGGTTGATGGCTTCGGTGGTGATTTTCAAGGATTTTCAAATGATTTGGGTAACGACCTTCGAACACTAAGTAATGAAAGACCGGACTTGGTTGAATCTGTAGTCTCATACAGGTTTACTTTTGATGCGCTAGGAGTTGACGGAGATCTAAAAGACGTGGGAAGTGCAAACTTTTCACTGGTTGACTCGCACATGGACTTTGACACCATTCAGGGTTCCACTACGACTCCAGCAGCTCCCGACGCTGTTGGAACCATTCTTGTCCATGAGGATCCCGCTACGGAACGAGGTTTGAAAATAGGAGATCCGGTCTATGTGACTTTCCAAGGCAGTGAGGAGATCACTCTCACAACAGCGGCGATTTTCAGAAACGAAGCCATGTTGGGGAACTGGGTAATTGATATAGAAACTTTTGACCGCTACTTACCAAGATCGCAAGACAGTTTCCTTAGCGTTCTTTTTAACCCTGATGCTGATCCTGAATTAGCTAGAGCTTCCGTTGAGGCCTACACCCAGGAATACCCACAACTTTCGGTCGAGAATCGAGCTGAATATCGTGAAGGGATTGAAAAACAGTTGGATCAGGTTTTAAGTGTTATTACGACCTTTCTCGCTCTTTCCTTGTTAATAGCTGTGCTGGGTATAACCAATACTTTGGCACTTTCTGTTTATGAACAAACCCGTGAACTCGGTTTGTTGAGAGCAGTGGGTATGACAAGACGTCAGATGCGGAGGATGGTCCGTTGGGAGGCTGTCATAATCGCTTTGTTCGGAGGGCTCCTTGGCGTCTCCATGGGGGTCTTCTTTGGTGTGGCTGCAACAGCAGCGATACCTGCTGACTTTGTCAGTATTCTCTCGATACCTTTCGGCTCATTAACCAGATACCTAATTATCTCAGGACTATTTGGAGTTCTGGCTTCTATTCTTCCGGCTTTCAGAGCTTCACGCCTCAATGTTCTCGATGCTATTTCTCACAACTAACTGCTGACACTGCATTTAAATACTCGTTTCGCCTAAAGTTAATTTGGTGAACAAGGATTTTAATAACGTTTCCTACACACATGGTCTCCATGAGGTAGCTGACAACGTTTTCGCATACTTGCAACCTGATGGTGGATGGGGTTGGAGCAACGCAGGGCTCATCGCTTCAGAGTGGTCATCGTTGCTGGTGGATACTCTTTTTGATCTGAAACTCACTCAGAACATGCTTGATTCAATGTCTTCAGTCACTTCGGCTCATCCCATAAATGTTGTGGTTAACACCCACGCTAATGGTGATCATTGCTATGGGAATAGTCTGGTTGGAGGTGACAACGGTGCTCAGATCATCACTACCGAGGCAGCGGCAGTTGAAATGGAAGCGATTCCACCATCTGCCTTGGAAGCGCTAATGCAAATAGATCTCGGTGAAGCAACTAATTCTTATATACAAGAGGCTTTTGGGTCTTTCGATTTCAGCAATATTGAGTTGCCGCCACCAGATCGGACTTTCAGCGGTGAGCTGCAACTCGATGTTGGCGGCCGCACAGTGGAACTAATAGAAGTCGGACCCGCCCACACGTCCGGCGATCTGCTAGTGCATCTACCAGATACCGCTACCGTATTCTGCGGTGACATTCTTTTTATTCGTGGAACCCCAATAATCTGGGACGGTCCTGTGTCTAACTGGATTGACGCATGTGATCGTATTTTAGGACTGGAAGCTGATGTAATAATTCCAGGTCACGGTCCTTTAACTGATGCTGCGGGAGTGACTGCTGTTCGTGATTACCTAACTTTTGTAGATAACGAGTGTCGAGAGCGTCATGCTTGTGGTCAAACAGCAGCTGAAGTAATAGCTGATATTGATCTGGGCGGTTTCAAGGAATGGGGTGAGTGGGAACGTATAGCGGTAAATGTTTATGCAATTTTCAGAGAAATTGAAAAAGACCAAACTATTCAATCTCCACTTGCACTTTTTAGCGAAATGGCAAAACTGAAAAAAGGTAATTCTTAATTACAAATCTAATTTTGCATATTCAAAGGAAGTTCTTCAGCATGAACCACTACAACTCGTTTTGTCGCACGAGTTAATGCAACATACAGGGCTCTCATTCCCTGGATCTGCTCTTCGATAATCCTCTTTGGCTCGACAACGATTACGACATCAACCTCGAGTCCTTTCACAAGCCCTACTGGGACTACCGTTAACTGTTCGTCGAGACCTCGGCGGTTGGGACGTCCGAAAACAATCTCTGCGTTTTCTAGTAACGCTTCAATTTCTCCTACCTGCGAATTTGCCGCAACTATAGCAAGGTTGCCGGAATCAGCTTTTTTTTGTTCTTCAGTTACTACTTCTGTAAGAAGATCTAGTGAATCGTCAACCTGCACAAATATTGGGGGTTCACCGTCAGTTCTCACGGAACTTGGGGGTTTCAAATCTGGAGCTACTTCTTGGAGTACATTTGCCGCTAGTTCCATAAGTGGAGCCGGGATTCGATAACCGATTGTCAACTCGCGCATCTGGGGTTCTTTACGATTTGGGAGGTGTAGCAGAATACTCTCCCAGTTCTGGTGAGCCCAAGCTCCTGTTGCTTGCGCGATATCTCCAACTACAGTCATTGAACCATTTAAAGACCTTCTTGAAAGCATTCTTAGATCCATTGGCGAAAGGTCCTGAATTTCATCAACGACTATATGACCGAAAGTCCTGATTGAGTCCTCTTCTCTTTTGCCAGGCCGTGACCCTAAGACCGCACGAGCTTCGTCCAGTAAAGCTGCATCGGAGGCAGACCAAAGGATTTCTTTAGATGAAGATTCTCGAGTTTTATACAAAGACTTAACTTCCTCTTCTGTAAGTTTCGGGTCAGCTGCCTTTATCAACGCATGAGAACCAAATACATCATTCAACAGTTGTGAAGGTGTAAGTACAGGCCACATCCAATCTAAAGCTTCCCTTATAGCCATCTGACCTTTAAGTCTGTCTCCTACGGTGCGGTGGTCAAGGGACTCATTTGAACTCAAAGCAAGGGTGGAATAAAACTCTTCTTCGACAAAATGCCGAGCTGCATTATGAGTCCTGTAACGTCTCTGTGCCTCTGAGACTATTTGCGCGGTTTGTTCCACAGTGATGTGTAACCACTGGACTCCGTAACCGATTCTAAAATCTTCGCGCAGAGGACGTTGACGGATTTTTGCTGATCGGGCTAAAAATTTGACCATGCGAAGATCACCTTTTAACCGTGAAACTTCTTCGGGGTCTCGATGATCTCCAACTCGGACTCCCCCAACCAAATCTCCCAGAGAAGCCATCCCAACCCCTGCTTCACCTAGAGATGGGAGAACCTGTTCTATGTAGGCCAAAAATAAACGATTAGGTCCTACTACTAGAACCCCTTGTCCTTCAAGTGGAAACCGGTGGGTATATAACAAATAAGCCGCCCGGTGAAGAGCTACAACCGTTTTTCCGGTACCAGGGCCTCCTTGTACCGCTACCACACCTGAAATCGGAGCACGAATTATTTCGTCCTGCTCACCTTGGATAGTTCCGATAATGTCCTGGAGGCGGCCTGTTCTGGCTGTTTCAAGCGCTGCTATAAGAGCACCTTCGCCTTTAAGAGAAGAATTTTCATTGTCACGAAATTTTTCAATGTCCCCAAATATTTCATCTTCTAATGCCAGAAGGGTTCTACCGCGGCTTATAAAATGTCTTCGTCGTTCAAGTCCCATTGGATCCAAGCCAGTAGCCCTATAAAAAGACTCTGCAATGGGTGCGCGCCAATCGACTACTATCGGGTCCTGCTTGTCATCCCATACACCAACTCTCCCGATGTAAAAACTTTCTGAATCAACATTTTGGTCGATACGCCCGAAAACTAGAGCCGCGTCACCCATGTTTAACTGCCCCAACCGTGTTGAGACAGAGTCCCATATAGCATCTCTCTCAACACGCGCTTGGTTTGTTCCACCTTTGCCCACTTCAACCATCGAAGTGAGATCAAAGACTCTTTCTTTAGCAGCTTCTAAACATCCGTAAGCTTTGTCGACGTAAGCCTGTTCAGCTTCTAACTCATTTGAGATAAATGCCCCCAAAGGTCTTGTATTCCTAATAATTAAGTTAAATTTTTGGTTTAAAGCAAAAATTGACAGGGTATTAATCCTATCGCGTAGTTGAAAAACACAAATAGATTAGAAAAATACAGTCCTGTATCACTAGCGGAAAGGTAACAGATGAGCGAAAATGGAACAGAGACAACGATAGGTCTTGTTCTAAGCGCTGGGGGGTTTTCTGGAGCTGCCCACCATAGTGGGGTCATCGACGCCATCTTCAGGGCTACGGGCTGGGATTCAAGGCTTTCTGATGTCATAGTTGGAACTTCGGCCGGTTCGCTTACAGCAATTTCTTTGCGCGCCGGAATCTCCCCATCAGATTTAGCCAGTTATTACACAGATGATTCGATGAGCACAGAAGGACAACAGATAGTCAACCGTGTTACGACTTCTCTTAAAATGCCTGAACCCGGCCTTAGCACTAGCAGCAAGATGCCTTCCAAACCGACTCTTCTTTTAAAAGAGCTTTTTCTAGGTGGGCGTCCTCGACCTATGGTTGCGATCACTGGACTCCTTCCATTAGGAGAGGCTGACGGTTCTTCTTTTGCTGAAAGAACTTCACAAATTCACCCTGAGCTTTGGCCCGACAAACCGACTTGGTTGTGCGCTGTTGATCTTGACACCGGGAAGAGAGCGGTGTTTGGCAGAGATGACATAAGAACCGATGTTGGCTCTGCAGTTCAAGCATCCTCAGCAATCCCAGGTCGTTTTAGTCCCATGAATATTAATGGAAAACGTTACGTTGACGGTGGGGTTCATTCAGTAACCAACTCTGACCTTCTTGCCGCTTTGCAACTTGATCTAGTGGTTATTTCTTCGGCTTCCACACTGATTGCATCACAGGAGAAGAACTCCCTTTCTGTGGCATGGAATTCAAGAACACTCCATAAGGAAATCGAACAAATCCGTTCAAATGGAACAGAAGTTCTAGTATTCGAACCAACAGTTTCTGATTTGCAGGCACGCAACAAACTAGAACCCACTAAAGACGCCGCTAAGGAAATTTTTCAAATGTCGCAAACTTCCGCTTTCGCTCGCCTAGCTAAGCCTCAATCCAATAAGGCTCGAAACCTTCTAGAGGAAGCAATCCTTCAAATCTAGATATAACCCTCACCAGAAAGAAAAGATGTGGTCAATGCTTGGGTAACATCCCAACATGGAAAACTCTTTTCTTTCGACAGATGGAACTGCTAAGAAATCAGATTTCATTTCTGCATGCAGAAATGAGCAGCATCCACGGGTACCGGTTTGGTTCATGCGTCAAGCTGGAAGGTCGCTCCCCGAGTATAAGAAAATCCGCGGAACGGGAAGCATCTTAGAAGCAGCTTCAGACCCTGAAAGGGCAGCCCAAATCACCCTTCAACCGGTTGAGAGATACGGAGTTGATGCAGCAATACTTTTTTCTGACATCATGGTTCCCGTTCATTCGATCGGTTTTGGAATTGAGATACAGCCAGGCATAGGTCCCGTTGTGGAAAATCCTTTTGAAAGCATCGAGGATTTAAAACGGCTACGAACATTAGAACCTGAAATTGATGTCCCTTACGTAGGAGAGGCCATAAAAATACTCTCTCAAGAATGCCCGGTTCCTGTAATCGGCTTCGCTGGAGCACCTTTCACAGTGGCTTCATACCTAATCGAGGGTAAGCCTTCACGCTTACTTGAAAAAACCAAAGCATTGATGGAACAAGAGCCTGAAATCTGGGACTCACTAATGAATCAACTTTCAGATATAACAATCTCTTCCCTCAACCATCAGATCGAATCAGGAGCATCAGCCATTCAATTGTTTGACAGCTGGGCAGGCTTAATTGAACCCGAAATCTACGAACAAAAAGTTTTCCCCTATAGCAAAAGAGTGCTTTCATCAATTAACAATTCTCGTGTTCCAAAAATCCACTTCGGAGTGGGGACGCAACCAATTCTTCACCTTATTGCCGTGGCAGGAGCAGATGTAGTAGGCATTGATTCAAACACACCTATAGATGCCGCTAGAGCAAAACTGGGAAATGAGATTGCCATCCAAGGGAACTTGGATCCTGAAATTTGCTTAGAACCCATTGAAGTAGTGGAAAAAGCTGTGTCTGAAATTCTTAAGCTGAATAACAATAATTTTGGGCACATTTTCAATCTCGGCCATGGAGTTCTACCAGACACTGATCCAGGGGTGCTCTCGCATGTAGTTGAAATGGTTCATTCTCACAAACTCCTCGAAAGAAAAGATGGATAAGAAAAAAATTGTCGTAGTGGGGGCAGGTGTCACAGGCCTCACAGTTGCTTATCGCCTTTTAAAGAGTGGAGGGAACTTTGAAGTAGTTGTTTTGGAGAGTGAGAAGCAAACTGGTGGGAAGCTAAAAACTAGCCTTTTTGCGGGTTTTTTGCTGGATGAGGGGGCGGATGCTTTCTTAGCTAGAGTTCCTTGGGCTAAGGACCTTTTCGATGAAATTGGGATCTCAAAAGAATTTGTTTCTCCTAGTTCTCGCTCTGCATCAATTTGGGCAAACGGCTCATTAGAGCCACTGCCCTCTCCGAACGTTCTCGGAATTCCTCTTGATCCCGATTCGTTACCGTCGCAATTGTTGAACTCTGATGACGCTTTGAAAATAAAGCAAGGAGGTAAACCCAGTAAAGCAATACCTGAAGGAACCGACGTTTCTATTGGTTCCTTAGTTCGCGACTGTGTGGGTGATTCTGTGTTTGAACTTTTTGTTGATCCGCTACTAGGAGGAATCAACGCGGGAGTTGTAGATGAGATGAGTTGCGAGACTATGGCTCCGCAACTATTAGAAGCTGCCCGCCATGAAGAAGGCCTGATTACAGCACTTAGAGAAGCACAACAAAATTCTGACCCAGAATCACCAGTTTTCTACACTCACCCCAACGGAATGGGACATATTGTAGAAAAACTTACTGAACAGATCAGCGGATCAATTAGAAAAGATTCAAATGTCGTTTCTATAAATCGCACTAATAGGCAATGGGTTTTAGAAACCAACGCTGGTTCAGAAATAGCTGATGCTGTGGTTCTAGCTACCTCTGCCCAGAATGCAGCGAAGCTGTTAACTTCAGTTTCACCTACTAGCAGTTCTCGGCTTTCCGATATAGAACATGCTTCAGTCTCTCTTGTTAGCTTTGCTTTCAAGAACTCAGATATAAATATTCCAAAAGATCAAAGCGGTTTTCTAGTTCCGAGATCTGCCGGAATGCTAATGACAGCGTGTTCTTTTTCGGGTAACAAATGGGCGCATCTAGACGATGGGTCGCAAACACTAATTCGGGTTTCTTCTGGACGCGCTGATGACCAAAGACACGACCGTCTCAGTGACGAAGAACTTGTTGAACACCTAACCGACGACTTGGCTACCACCTTGGGTTTAGACTCTCAACCCCTTGAATTCCGTGTAACTCGATGGCCGACAGCTTTAGCCCAATTTAAAACAGGACATTTGCGAAGAATGAAAGAAACTATCGACTTGTTGGCAGATGAAGCACCTGGGGTGTTCATCTCGGGTTCATATCATTTCGGTGTCGGAATACCTGCGTCTGTTCGCTCAGGAAACGAAGCTGCAGTTTCGGTAATAGAAAAGTTCGGAATAAATTGAGAAAATTCCTATTCCGGTCCGAGTTTCTAAAACCTTTAGTTGCTGGTCTTTTAATCGCAGCTTCGGTCCCCCCTTGGGGCTTCTGGCCCTGTTCTTTCATAGGAATAGCTATTTTGGACATCTCTATAGCGAATAAAAGTGCAAAAAAGCGGTTGACCCTAGGTTTCTTGGTCGGTTTAGCTTGGCTTTTACCTTCTACTTTTTGGATGATCGACCTTACTCCACCCGGGTGGATCGCAGCAGGTCTGATTCATTCAAGCTTTCTTGCGATCGGAATGACTCTTGTGCCACCAAGAAAAGGACGTCAATTAGCACTTGTTGGAATTATGACATTAGTTGAGCTAGCTCGTTGGAGATTTCCTTTTGGCGGCGTTCCGCTTGCGTCAATTCCGATCGGTCAGGCTTCAGGGCCTGTTGCTCCTTTGTCTAAAGTCGCCGGCCCTTTACTTATCGTCGCTGTTGTCACATCTGCTGGCTGTTTTATAAGCACCATCATTAGAACTCCAAAAAAGGCTGTGAAAGTTCTAGCTGCAGCGGTGATATTAACTGTTGGGCTTGGAACGTTAACCGCATTTGCGCCCAATGGACGTGAAATTGAAAGTATAAACATCGCCGTAGTCCAAGGCGGAGGACCCCAACGCACCCGAGCAACCCCAACAGGCGCTGCAATAGTTTTCGCAAATCAGGTTTCTGCTACTAACAATGTTGAAACTCCTGTGGATTTGGTTGTATGGCCGGAAAATGTAGTAAATCCTGACCCTGATTTACCTGAAGCTGATAAAAATCCCAGTCGTCTATATTCAGATGATGCTCGTTTAACACTGGAAAGTCTCTCTAAATCTTTAGACACAGTTATCTCTGCAGGCTGGTTCCATAAAGATCCAGATGACACAACCTCAAATTTAAACTATGTAGAAGTGCTGGAACCCGAAGGGCAGGTTGCGGGGAGATTTGACAAAGTTAAGACTGTGCCTTTCGGAGAGTTTGTACCGCTAAGAGGTTTGGTGGAACGCTTTGCCAAAAACAGTCTTCCTGCACGCGATGTCCGACCAGGAACCGAGCCTGCTGTAATTGAATCATCTCTTGGAAAACTCGGCGTAGTCATATCTTGGGAGGTTTTCTTTGAAGAACGAGCACGTGAAGCTGCAGAAAACCAAGCTGGAATAATTATCAATCCAACAAATGGGGCCAGTTATTGGTTAACACAAGTTCAAAGCCAACAAGTCGCGTCAAGCCAACTAAGAGCTATCGAAACAGGCCGTTGGTTGCTTCAATCTGCCCCCACTGGCTTCAGTGCAATCATCGACCCTTCAGGCAAGGTTTTACAACGGACTGGAATCACCGAACAAGCTGTACTACAAGCAGATGTAGGCATACGAACGGGAAATACCTGGTACACAAAAATTGGCATTTGGCCGATGTTGGTGATTTCTTTCACACTTTTCGGTTTGGGCCGTCGCCCGCATTTTTTTGGCAGATAAAAATTACTTTTCGAAATATTTATATTTCGATCATCAGTGTTGCAGGGCCATCATTTATTAAATCAACCGACATGTACTGTCGAAATTTTCCTGTTTCCACTTTCGCCCCCCCTGCTTTTAAACCTTCTACAACCCTTTCAATCAATGGCTCAGCTTGTTCCGGTGCTGCTGCCGCTGACCATGTCGGTCGACGTCCTTTAGATATATCGCCATAAAGCGTGAACTGACTCACGATCAAAATTTCGCCTTCTTTGTCTATGACGGACTTATTCATCACACCATTTTCATCATCCATAATCCTTAAATGAAGGAGCTTCTTAACCAACATGTCGCACTCTTCAGGTCCATCATCGTGTGTCACTCCCACGAATACGCACAACCCTTGATTAATGGCTCCTACTAGTTGGTCTTCAACCCTTACACTGGCTTCTCTGACTCTTTGCACCAAAGCTCGCATTACTCAACAGTATCTAATTACCGGTGAGTAATCAGACAAAAATCCAGCGAGAATGTTCTAATGTCTAAATCCGAAAATAGCCCTGTCGATAGTAATCGCAAATTACGTATCGCTTATCTCTCCTACAGAGGTAAACCTCATTGTGGTGGTCAAGGTATCTACACGCGCCACTTGACAAAAGCTCTTGCCGATTTAGGGCATAGTGTCACAGTCCTCTCTGGTCAGCCTTATCCAGAAATAGACGAACGGGTGAAACTCGTTCGTCTACCTAGTCTCGATATTTTCAATGACCACTTCCCTATGAGAAAACCAAGAATATGGGAACTTAAAACCAAATGGGACTTTCTCGAGGTAGCTAGTTTTAATACTGGCAACTTTTCAGAACCCCTGTCTTTCAGTTTGAGAGCCTGGGACTATCTAAAGTCAAGGAGAGATGAATTCGATCTTGTTCACGACAATCAGTGCTTAGGATGGGGATTAGCCCTGCTTCAAAAAAAGGCTGGTTTTCCTTTACTGTCTACTATCCACCATCCAATTACAGTTGATAGACGTTTGGAAATAGCCCATTCAAGAACTCTTTTTGAGTCATTTTCAAAAAGACGTTGGTATGCCTTTACCAAGATGCAAACCCGAGTGGCGAAACGCATGAATCGCGTTATGACTGTTTCTGAATCATCAAAAGTAGATATAACTGCCGACCATAAAGTTGACCCAAATCGTATACATGTCGTACCTGTGGGAGTTGATCCTGAACTGTTTGCGCCTGTTCCGGGGGTAGAACGAAAATCTGGGATGATAGTTACAACAGCTAGTGCTGATGTCGCTATGAAAGGACTGAAATACCTGCTCGAAGCAATCGCAAAACTAAAAACTGAACGTGACGTAGAGTTAGTCATAATCGGAAAACCTTCCGAAGGTGGTTCGTCAACAGATGTTATTGACGAGTTGGGGTTAACTGATTGCGTTAACTGGGTTCATGGAGTCTCTGACGATCGAATTGTGGAACTATACAGTGAAGCGCAAATTGCTGTAGTCCCATCTTTGTATGAGGGTTTCTCACTGCCAGCTATTGAGGCCATGTCGTGCGGAGTGCCATTGGTGACTACCACTGGTGGTGCTCTACCCGAAGTCGCTGGCCCTCATGATGAAACTTGTTTTCAAGTACCGCCTGGTGATAGCGAAGCTTTAGCCTCAATGATTGGGAAAGTTTTAGATAGCCCTGAAAGTCGTTCAAGAGTTGGAAAGAATGGAAGACAGAGGGTTATAGAAAACTGGAGTTGGCATCACACTGCTTTAAGAACTGTAGAGCAATACCATCTACTTCTCGCTGAAAGTAAAGGCTAATTCCGTGTTGACAGCTGATTATGACCTTCTAGGAGTGGAGTCTGGGGATCGGATTCTGGACATGGGTTGTGGGTTTGGACGTCATGCATATGAGGCTTTGAGACGCGGAGCTTCAGTAGTCGCTTGTGATTTGGGTTTTGAGGAACTGAAACAAGTAAGAGCAGTAGCCGGTGTCATGTACGAGCAAGGTGAGATAAAACCACCGATAGCAATCGAAACTACTAATAGTGATGCAACCCGTTTACCTTTCGCCGACCATTCTTTTGACCGAATTATTTGCTCTGAAGTAATGGAACATATTGATAATGACTTAGATGCCCTAAATGAACTTGAACGTGTTCTAAACCCTGGAGGAACTCTAGCCATCACCATCCCTTCTCGTTTCCCAGAAAAAATATGCTGGTCTTTGTCAGACGATTACTACGCCCCTAAAGCCGTCGGAGGTCATGTGCGTATCTATAAAAGAAAAGAGCTTACGAAAATGATTTCAGATTCTGGATTAGACCCTCAGGGCCACCACCGAGTTCATGCGCTCCACAGTCCCTACTGGTGGCTACGTTGCATAATTGGCCCGAATAAACCAATACAGGACAACTTTTTCGTAAGGACCTATCATCAAGTACTCGCTTGGGACATCGAAAAATCACCTTGGATTACAAGAATTCTGGAAAAACTTCTAAGTCCCTTTTTAGGTAAAAGTCTCGTTGTCTACGCTTCAAAACCAGTGATGGAGGCCAAACATGTCTCTTCCTAATATCCCGAATGTTGTTAGCACGAAAGAACTAATAGAAACCGCCGAAGCAATAATTGACTGGCAGCTTCCCAACGGAATGATTCCATGGTTTCCAGGTGGCCATTCAGATCCATGGAATCACATAGAAGCCGCAATGGCACTTGCTGTAACCGGCCATCTAGATGCAGCAGAAAAGGCTTATCTGTGGTTAAAAGAAAATCAACTACCTAATGGCGCTTGGCACCACTACTACCTTGAAAATGGGATAGAGGATCCAAAACATGATTCCAATGTGGTTGCATATGTGGCAACAGGAGTTTGGCATCACTGGCTTATGACTCATGACCGCGGATTTCTTGAAACTATGTGGTCAGTAGTTGAACCAGCTATAGATTTCGTGCTTGGCCTGCAAACTCCACGCGGAGAAATTATCTGGGCTATGCACCCTGATGGCACCCCATGGTCATACTCCCTATTAACCGGTTCTTCAAGTATCTGCCATAGTTTGCGTTGCGCGATATCAATAGCAGAAGAACTGGGACATGAAAGACCTGATTGGGAACTATCTCTCGCCAATCTTGCCCACGTAGTTAGAAAATACCCTGATAAAGCATTCGCTCCTAAAGAAAGATGGGCGATGGATTGGTATTACCCGGTGCTTTCTGGAGTTGTTTCTGGAAATCAAGGCAAAAATTTGCTTTCCGAAAAATCAGACATTTTTATCATGGAAAATAGAGGAGTTCGTTGCGTTAGTGACCAGCCTTGGGTAACAACAGCTGAAACTTGTGAATGTGCAATTGCTTATTTAACTGCCGGAGACACCCAAAAAGCTGAATCTCTTTTCCTTTGGAGCCAAGAGATGAGACAAATAGACGGCCATTACTTGACTGGAGTTGTTCATCCGGCAAAACAATCTTTTCCAGAAGCTGAAAGAACGACTTACTCTTCAGCTGCAGTTATTCTGGCTGCTGATGCAATATCTCAATCAAGCCCTGCTTCAGGTATTTTTACAGACAAGGCCGGACTTCCTGAAATAATAGACACCGAAGAACACATTCTTGATCTCGATTAACCGAAACTGGTTAGTGCTAAATACCGGAATCGACTCTTTTAAGAACTCTTAAAGAACCCACTGCGTCTATCTCTTCGAAGAACTTAGAAGACACAGCTCGCTGGAATATTTCAAACGGTGGCCTGCCGCCCTCTTCGGGGTTTTCAAATACATCATGTATCAAAAGCTTCCCACCAATAAGTAATTTTGGCACCCAGTTTTCGTAATCTTCATGTGCAGGTTCTGCACCATGTCCCCCATCGATAAATAACAACGCCAAAGGTGTGCTCCAATTTTTTGCAATTACTGGTGAATCACCTACAACTGCCACAACATTGTCTTCCAAACCTGCTTTTTTTATATTGCGACGAAATTCCGGCAAAGTGTCTATTAATCCAGTTTCTGGATCGACAATTTCAGGATCATGCCATTCCCATCCTGGTTGATTTTCCTCCGAGCCTCTGTGGTGATCGACGGAAAAAAGAAGTCTCCCACTTTCCTTTGCTGAGAAACCTAAATAAATAGCTGATTTACCGCAATAACTTCCAACTTCCAGAAATGGACCTTCAACATCTAATGAGGTTCCATGTCGATTTAGTGCTAGCCCTTCGTCGGCTGGCATAAAACCTTTTACTGATTCAGCTAGTTCAAACAATAACTTTTCGTGTTTTTCCAAAGTTAAACCGTAAGTTTTTCATCGCTTTGTGGTTCTTCTGGGTCGCCATCAACTGAATCTCCCCAGAGAAGATGCTCTATAACTAAGAACCTCACAATCCATAAAGTTCCATAAGCAGAAGCATTTGCGATTTGAACTGACCATGTGCCACCAAAAATTCCGTCCACTACACCTACAACTGCTGTTGAAAGAGCTAGTCCAGCAAAGGCCAGCATCCAGAATGGTGCTATCTCTCCTCCAACTGAGTGATCACCTTTTGGTTGTTCCCATACGTAATTCCGACTCAGTAGATAAGCAGGGACCGTGCTAATCGCTACTGCACATGCATTAGCGACCATTCCTGGCAATCCAATTACTGCGTGAAATATAAACAGCACCGACTGGCCGACAATGGTATTAACGACAGTCACTCCCATATAACGAAAGAGCCGCTGAGCATAGCCTTGTAACAGGCGTCCAACTGTTGAACGTAGTTTTGAATTCAAGGTTCAGATCTTAACGGCATGTGAGTTATCTCTAGTCGATTTAACGCAATTCATCTTTTTTTAGGAGATTTTTTGCTATTTTACGTGCTACAGAACCTGGAGAAGAGCTCTTTTCCTCTTCTAAATTTTCTATGGATTCTTTTGCTACTTCTGAAAGTAAATAATCTAGACGTGATCTGACTTCAGCCTTCCAGCGTTTGGACCGTCTTATCGAAATTTGTTCTCCTTCAAACAAAAGTTCCTTATGTTCAAAAATAGCCTTCTTAAATTCATCCAGCCCTTCACCTTCAGTGGCTGTGGTAATAACGATTTCTGGCCTTCTAACCGCTTGACCAGTTAACTGCGATAAGTCAATCATTAGTTCTAGGTCTCTTCTAGCATCACTTGCTCCAGGACGGTCCGCTTTATTTACAACGAAAAGATCAGCAATCTCGAGCAGGCCAGCTTTATTAGCTTGCACGGCATCTCCCCATCCTGATGTAACGACCACCACAACTGTGTCTGCTGCTGAGGCAACATCGACTTCAACCTGACCCACTCCTACAGTTTCAATAATTATTGGATTGAATCCGAAAGCGTCGAATACTCGCACCATCCCGGGAACTGCAAGTGCTAAGCCGCCAGCATGTCCTCTTGTCGCCATTGAACGGATAAAAGCTCCTGCTTCTGATGCTTCTTCCATTCGCACTCGATCACCAAGAATAGCTCCTCCCGTCAAAGGCGATGATGGGTCAACTGCTAAAACTGCAGGTTTATATTCAGACACCGCTAAATCTCTTGCCAAGCAAGCTGTAAGAGTCGACTTTCCAGCTCCAGGAGCTCCAGTGATACCTATGACATGTGATTTACCGGAAAGTGTATGAGTTGCTTCTGCAACCTGTTCGGCAGAATCACCTCCCCTTTCTACAAGTGTTAAAAGCCGACCAACTGAACGTCGGTCACCTTCACTGGCCTTTTCTACAAGCGAAATTAATGTTGAGTCTTCACTCGCCACGGGTGGCCACTGCCTCACGAACACACGTAGCTACATCTTCAGCAGAAGAACCAGGACCTAAAACTCCAGCTACTCCTGCTTCAGCCATAGCCTCTAGATCACTTTCAGGCACTATCCCTCCTACAACAACTGGAACGTCAAGACCGGCGTCCTCTAGAGCTTTAACTATCCGAGGTGCCAATGTTAAGTGTCCTGCATTATGCATAGATATGCCCACCGCATCCGCATCTTCTTGCTCAACTGCTGTCACAACCATCTCAGTTGTCTGCCTCAAACCTAAATAAACCACTTCCATACCAGCGTCTCTCAACATTCTCGCTACAACTTTTAAACCCCTGTCATGCCCGTCTAGACCTAATTTTGCAAGAACTATTCGTATCGGTGCGTTTTCTTTTTTATTCATACGAATGCCTTTTCTACATAAGTTCCGAATACTGATTCAAGTGATTGCACAATCTCGCCTTCTGTTGCTCTGACTTTTACCGCTTCAATTATTGCTGGCATAAGGTTTATTTCTGGATCAGCTGCTTCCACAGAAAGCCTATTTAATGCTTTTTCAACTAAGTCACTGTCTCTTGACTGCTTTATCTCTGCCAACCTCTTAAGTTGAGTGTCTTCAGTCCCGGGATCAATACTTAGGAGGTCGATCTCTTCATCTCCACCCTCTGTAAAAGAATTTACACCTACTATTAAACGCTCACCACTGTTTACCTCGCGTTCAAACCTGTATGCAGCATCTGCAATTTCTCCAACACACCACCCATTTTCTATTCCGACATACACGCCTTCGAGGATCGAACCATCGCCTAATTCTTCCAAGTGGTTGAAAATTTCTTCGGCCTGTCTCTCCATTTCATCTGTCATCCACTCAACATAATCTGACCCTCCTAGAGGATCAGCAACACTTGTTGCACCTGTTTCGTGAGCAACAATCTGTTGTGTTCGTAAAGCAATTCTTGCTGCATCCTCGGTTGGTAAAGCTAGAGCTTCATCGTAGCTGTCTGTATGCAGGCTCTGAGTCCCACCGAT
>Ga0066373_10000037_pt1 | contig 18094 bp, 17 predicted proteins | sample Knorr_S15_td_O2m_FD_71216 | JGI IMG/M metagenome (GOLD analysis project Ga0066373, IMG submission 71216) | Marine microbial communities from Southern Atlantic Ocean transect - Knorr_S15_td_O2min_ad_340m_LV | ecosystem: Environmental > Aquatic > Marine > Oceanic | place: Southern Atlantic ocean... | reverse complement strand
GACTAGAGAGATCAATCTCATGGATGGGACTATAAGGAGAAGGGGCTGAGTCTCTGAGTATTATCGGTTTATCAGCTGCTATTGCTGCACAGTGATATTTTGGAAGACCCCCGTTATCTCCATAGCTTGCATTAATCCTAGCGATAGTAGTGGGGAGGTTAAGAACTCTAGACATGGTCCTAGCAACAGCTTCTTGGCTTATTTTAGAGATTCCGTAGGTGGGAGAATGGGTAACAGTTGAATCACCCAAGGGATCATTTTCATGGTGCAGATGCCAAGGGTCTTCATTGGGTTTGTAAACAGAGTTAGTTGAAGCTATCAATACAGACTTGGCACTGCGACAATGTTGCATCAAGATTCCCGTTGCTTCAGCATTATTCGAAATTGCCAAATCATAATCAGCTACTGGGCCTTGAAAAACTGCAAAATGGACTACATGGTCGAAATCGGTTGGGAGAGTTCCGTAGTCTTTTGAATTTAAATCGAGAGTAAAAGTGTGGATGTCTAGTTCTTCTACACGTTCTTTGTTCTGTTCGTTAGTGAACCTAGCAACCCCCCAAACCTCATTTTTTTCCGCTAAGAAACGAGCTACCGGAAAGCCTATTTGGCCAGTTACACCTGTAACGAGGATTTTTTTATCTGATAGCATTCTCCGACGATAGGCCGATTGGGTGACCTCCGATAGTGTCGCCGCATAACTTTTAGTAAAAAATATATTAAGGAGGAAAAGTGACTGGTCATCTTTCAGGTAAAAACATTGCAGTAACAGGAGCCGGAAATGGAATCGGACGTTCTGTCGCCATTCTCTGTGCAAGAGAAGGAGCAAACGTAGTTGTTGCTGACTACGGGGTAGAACTAGACGGGTCTGCTCCTTCAAGCGCTGTGGCTGATGAAGTCGTAAATCAAATTAAGGAATCAGGTGGAAATGCAATTGCTGTAGCTGGTGATGTTTCAGAATCAGAAGTAGGCCAACTAATAGTTGAAACTGCCATTGAAGCCTGGGGGCGAATCGATGGAGTCGCATGCGCTGCAGGAATTCTGCGCGAAAGAATGCTATTTAACATGACAGATGAAGAATTCGATGATGTCGTAAGAGTCCATCTCAGAGGCCATTTCAATGTTTACAGAGCAGCCTCTGCTGTAATGCGTAAACAAGAAGGAGGGGGAAGTATCCTTGGTTTCACCTCAGGAGCTTTTGTTGCTTCAACAGCTCAACCAAACTATTCGGCCGCAAAAGGTGGAGTCGTATCTCTTACAAAAAGTGCAGCTTTCGCTCTAAAGAGATATGGGGTTAACGCAAACTGTATAGCACCCGCTGCAATGACCCGAATGTCAGAAAACGTTCCTTTTGAAATAGAAGCAGGAGCACCAGAAGATATTGCACCATTAGCAGCATTCTTACTTTCAGACGCAGCCAAAGATATAACAGCGCAGATATACACATGCACCGGAAAGCGAATAGCGGTATGGAATCAACCTGCTGAAGTAAGAGAAATGACTGCTAATGATGGAGAAGCCTTTTCAATCGAGGAAATAGTTGAACGATTAGATGCTGATATAGGTGTTGAAGAACTCCCATTGTTCGCAGATTTGGAGAGGCGAATGAAAGAAATGGCTGAAAAGACAGAACAGGGCAATGCTTAATTGATCTAGGATCTGATTATGGCAACTAAAACTCCCCCAAATTATGTAGAAAGCCACAATCTCTTAGAAGAGAAGGTAGTGGTTGTAACTGCTGCTGCGGGAACTGGAATCGGTTCCGCAGTGGCACGACGTTGCATTGAAGAAGGAGCCACTGTAATCATTTCCGATGTTCATGAAAAAAGACTTGAAGCCACCTGCGATGCGTTAGGCCAGATCAATGGAGAGAAACCTCTTTCAATCGTGTGTGATGTAACAGAAGAACAACAAGTGCAGAATTTGTTTGACAAAACGATAGAAGAATACGGAAAACTCGATGTCTTAATTAACAACGCAGGTTTAGGAGCTCAAAGCTTGTTAGTTGAAATGGATGATCAAGAATGGTCGCGAGTTGTTGATGTGACACTAAATGGAACAATGCGTTGCACAAGAGCAGCATTGAAAAAAATGCAGGAGAAAAAAGCAGGAGTGATAGTAAACAACGCTTCGGTTTTAGGGTGGCGTGCACAAACAGGCCAGTCTCACTACGCTGCAGCGAAAGCAGGTGTCATGGCACTTACACGATGTGTTGCGATCGAAGCGGCTGAATATGACATTCGAGTTAATTGCGTAGCACCGAGTCTGGCTATGCATCCAAATCTTGCAAAATCTAGCAACCAAGAACTAATAGATTCTCTGATAGAACGAGAAGCCTTAGGACGTGCCGCAGAACCTTGGGAAGTAGCAAATGTCATGGTTTTCTTAGCTAGTGACTACTCCTCCTACATGACGGGCGAAGTCATTTCAGTTTCAAGCCAGCATTCTTAGATTTTTTTACTTAACTCTCCACTCAGCGTTCATGTCAAAATCAGGCTCCGCTGAGACAACACCAATACGAGCAAGGTCTAATAGATGCGCATACACAGAACTACCGGCTGCCTTGTGAAGACTTTCATCAACATTAGAATATATGTCGTTAACTAACTCTTTAACTGTCTTGGGCCCCTTATTGATAGCTGCAATTATCTGAGTTGTTCGCTCCTCTCGGTGCTCAATCAGAGAATTAACAAAAGGAAGAGGATCCTCAATCGCCGGACCGTGAGTAGGTCGGTAAGTCATCTCAGACCGCTCAAGAAGACGACGTAAATTAGAAAGATAATGAGAGAGATTTCCATCTGGAGCTGGAATCACAGTCGTTGACCATCCCATCACATGATCGCCAGTAAACAAAGTAGATTCCTCTTCCAAAGAAAAACATAAATGGTTGGAGATGTGCCCCGGTGTATGAAGAGCTTCAAAAGTGAAACCTTCGCCTACGATCACATCACCGTTTCCAATTTCGACATCAGGAACAAAATCTGTATCACCCTTGCCTTCAAGGTCATCCTGCTGTGCCTCGTCAAGATCATCGGATGCTTTAATAGCTGCCAGTGGATGTTTTCCGAATCCATATGTCGGAGCTGAAGTTATTTCAGACAGACTAGTGGCTGCAGGAGAGTGATCAGGATGCGTGTGTGTAACTAAAATATGACTCACGTTTTTGTTTCCGATGGCGTCTAAAAGAGCGGTCAGATGTGCATCATCACGAGGGCCTGGGTCTATTACAGCCAGTTCGCTCCCAGCAGGATCTCCAACGATGTAAGTACCGGTTCCGTGATAAGTAAATTTAGAAGGATTTTTTGCAACGATCCTCCTTACCAGAGGTGAAACAGATTGCACTACCCCATAGGTTGGCGATTCTTCAGTAAGAAAGACGGGTGCCATGTTTATTCAAAAATATTACGAGTTTTCTTCAGTACCCGTATCAGAAATTTCTTTCAGGTAGAAGGGACTCTCTCCGCCTCCATGAACTTCAACAGTGGTTCCAGTCATCCAACGAGCCAAAGGTGAAGCCAGCACCATGCACATATCAGCTATTTCTTCAGGTTTACCTAAACGCTTCATAGCTAGATGGTCAGCCAGCCTTGAACGTTTTTCATCATCACCATAAAAGTCAGACGATTCATCAGTCTCTATAAGTCCAACAGCCAAAGTCAGAACGCGTATTTTTGGACTCCATTCATGAGCTAAAGTTTTGCTCAAATTGTCCAAACCAGCTTTAGCAGCTCCGTAAGCCATTCCTCCAGGATTGGGTCTACTCCCACTGACTGAAGAAATGTTGATTATGACGCCGTTGTCTTCTTGTCCGGCCATCACAGGGAATACAGATTGGCAACAGTGCATAGAAGCTAAAAGGTTCAACGAAACAACTTTTTCATTGAAACGAGGTGAAGCATCTGAAGATTTAACTGAAGGTGCGCCTCCAGCGTTGTTTATAAGTACATCGATGCGGCCAAAATGTTGAACAACTTCAGAAATAAAAGATTCAACTTTTTCAGGCTCTCTTACATCAGTTTCAAAAAAAACAGCTTCCTTATTAGTCAATTCAGAGAAAATTGGCTTCTCAGGTGCATTACGCGCACAAGTAACAACATTTGCTCCAGCATCTAGAAAATATTCCGAAATAACTCTTCCAAGACCACGAGTCCCGCCGGTAACAATCACCGTTTTACCGGAGAAATCAAGGATTTCAGCTTTGTCCATAGAGATATTCACACTAGAAGAGTATCTCAGGTCGTTGTATAGCGTGGGTTGCTTTAGCGTTGAAGTTGTGATTGACAAAAAAATGACCGAAACAGAAGTCATCGAAGAATTATCAGATGGTATGACTATAGGGATAGGTGGTTGGGGGTCACGTCGGAAACCCATGTCTCTGGTTCGAGCTATAGCACGCAGCAATTTGAAGGACCTAACAATCGTTAGTTACGGAGGTCCAGAAGTAGGACTGCTCTGTGCTACAGGCAAGATCCGTAAAGCTATTTATGGTTTCGTTTCACTTGATTCAATACCCCTAGAACCGCATTTTAGAAACGCCAAACAAGAGGGAACTATCGAAACTAGTGAACTGGATGAAGGCGCTTTCTATTTAGGGTTACTAGCTGCAGCACATCGCATGCCTTTTTACCCAACAAGAGCTGGCCTGGGTAGTGACATGCTCATGATGAACCCTGAAATAAAGACAATCGAATCTCCCTACAAATCAAGCGATGGAGAGAAAGGTGAAGAACTAGTAGCGATACCTGCTTTAAACCTTGACGTATCACTTATACACATGAATAGAGCTGACTCTCAGGGAAATGGACAATTCTTAGGTCCAGATTTGTATTTTGACGACCTTTTCGCAAAAGCAGCCAAACGCACGTTTATGAGCTGCGAAAAGATAATCCCTACTGAAGACTTCCTGAAAGAAGGAAGTGTCCACACTCTTAAAATTCCAAGATTGTTTGTCAACGGTGTAGTCGAAGCACCAAGAGGAGCTCACTTCACTGAATGCCCTCCCGATTACGACAGAGATGAGGTTTTCCAAAGCGAGTATGCTGCCAGCGCTAAAGACCTCCAAAGTTGGGAAAACTTTAAACAAAAATACCTAGAAGTAACTAGCCACCAGGAATACCTAAAAGCAGTTGACTCAAGAACTCAAATAGAAGAGAGTCAAAATGGCTGATGATGCAACAATCGATGAAATATGCGTCACTGCGATTGCTGACAGTTTCCGAGGTGATGGCGAGATCCTATGCAACCCCATAGGGAATATTCCTGTGATAGCAGGACGTTTAGCTAAAGCCACATTTGAACCCGCCATGGTAATGACAGATACAGTCTCTGTTCTGGCTGCAAATACCATTCCTATTGGCGAACCAAATGCAGAAAAATTAGTGGAAGCATGGATGCCGTATCGAGATCTTTTCGACATTGTTTGGTCGGGCCGCCGTCATATAGTCATGGGTGCAAGCCAGATAGATCCGCACGGCAACCAAAATTTTGCTGCAATTGGAGACTGGAAAAAACCTAAAGCTCAACTCCTAGGGCTACGCGGAGCTCCAGGCAATCTGGTAAACAACACGACAAGTTATTGGATACCAAATCATTCCACTCGTAGCTTTGTTCAAAAAGTCGACATTGTGTCAGGCCCGGGGTATGACAGGATTTCTCAGCTTTCAAATGAAATACAGCAGAATCACGAAATCCGTAAAATTGTTTCGAATCTAGGTGTTTTTAATTTCTTAAATTCAGAGAAACGTATGCAGCTAGTTTCCAATCATCCAGATGTGACAATTGATGAAATAGTTACTTCCACTGGATTTGAACTGTTAATACCCGATGGAATTGAAGAGACCCGAATACCAACAAAAGAAGAACTAAAACTCATCAGAGAAGTAATCGATCCGCATGGTTTACGCAAATCAGAATTCGTCAAAAAATGAGCGACAAGAGATTAAACACGAATTTTTGTGAGCTAACCGGAGTTAAATACCCGATAGTTCAAACCGGTATGGGTTGGGTCGCAGGTCCGAGTTTAGTTATAGCCACCTGTCAGGCTGGCGCTCTTGGAATACTCGCAGCTGCAACACTGACTTTTGATGAAATGGTTAAAGCAATTGAAGAAATTAGGAAGAATACAGATAACCCTTTTGGCGTTAATCTCAGAACAGACGCCTTTGATATTGAATCAAGAGTTGAACATTTAATCGACTCTCAGGTTCCAGTAGCTTCATTCGCACAAGCACCTACGCAACGAATAGTTGAGCGTCTAAAAGAAGCGGACGTGATAGTTATACCTACTGTTGGAGCAGCGCGACACGCAGAAAAGGTAGCTGAGTTAGGTGTTGATGCAGTCATCGCACAAGGTTCTGAGGGGGGAGGTCATACAGGTATCATTCCGACTTCACTTTTAATACCGCAAGTGATTGACTCAGTCAAAATTCCTGTAATTGCAGCAGGAGGCTTCACAGATGGAAGAGGGCTAGCGGCTGCTTTGGCATGGGGGGCTTCTGGAATAGCAATGGGAACCAGATTTCTTTTAACAAGTGAAAGTGACGTTCCAGAGAATGTAAAAAATGTGTATCTTTCGACTTCATCAACCCAGACAGTCGTTACTAAAGCAATTGATGGTGCACCACAAAGAGTGATTTCCAACAAAATGGTTGAACGACTTGAAAAGGCTCGGTTGCTTGCTTTCCCCATAGCACTAGTAAATGCTTTACGTTTTAGACGACTGTCCGGCACAACCTTTAAGAGCCTGATAACTGAAGGCTTAAGGATGAAAAAAACTCAGAAATTAACCTGGAGCCAGGTGGTCCTTGCAGCTAATGCGCCGATGTTGACAAAAGCGACAATGGTGGATGGTTATTTAGAGGTTGGGATCTTGCCTACAGGTCAAGGAGTTGGGTCAATAAATGAATTACCCACTAGTGAAGAGCTGGTAAGAAGAATTGTTGAAGAGGCGACAAATTCACTTGACCGATTTGGGAAAAGTTGAAGATGGATTTAGACCCAACAAGAGAACAAAAAGACTTTCGTATTGAAGTAAGAAACTGGCTCAAAGGAAATGTTCCCAAAGAACGGTTACCTTCTATGGACACTCAAGAAGGTTTTGAACTTCACAGAGCATGGGAAAAAAAACTTTTTGAAAACGGATGGTCGGTCGTTACATGGCCAGAAAAGTATGGGGGAAGGGATTTAGGTATCCCCGAATGGCTTATTTTTGAAGAAGAGTACTATCACTCAGGCGCTCCGGGACGTGTTAACACAAATGGGATTAATCTATTGGCACCTGCGTTGTTTGATTTCGGCACTGATGAACAAAAAAATCGTTTTTTACAGACTATGGCAGCCGGAGAAGAAATCTGGGCACAAGGCTGGTCAGAGCCAGATGCTGGAAGTGATTTAGCTTCAATAAAAACAAAAGCGCAAAAAGATGGTGAATGGTTTGTAATCAACGGTCAGAAAACATGGTGCTCCCGTGGGGCATGGGCGGATTGGATATTCTGCATCGTTAGAACTGACCCGGATTCTGAAAGACATCAGGGTTTGTCCTACTTGCTTGTGCCAGCTGACTCAGAAGGTTTAGAGCGCAGACCAGTCAAACGTCTTGACGGTGAACCTGCATTTGCTGAAATATTCTTTGATGATTGTCGTGTTCATTCTTCTAATCTTCTCGGTGGAGAAGGAGAAGGTTGGTCAGTTGCCATGTCAACGGCGTCTAATGAACGAGGCTTAAACCTAAGAGCACCAGGTCGCTTTACAGCCGCGGCGGAAAGACTTGTCAACCTCCATAGAACAACCGAACCAAAACCGGACCCAAGTCTTACGGAAGAAGTCGTCAACTCTTGGATGAGAGCTCACGCTTATCGATGGCAAGCGCAGAGAACTGCAACACGAATTCTGGAAGGGGAGCCACTAAATTCTGAGCCTTCAATAATGAAGGTTTTCTGGTCAGAATTAGATGTTGAACTCCACGCCACTGCTCTCCGAATTTTAAGAGGCCGAGCCGACCTGATAACAGAATTTCAAAATTCGAGTGATGGAACTGAATGGTTAATGGGTTACTTGTTTGCTTTGTCCGGACCTATATATGCAGGAACAAATGAGATTCAGCGAAACATAATCGCTGAAAGAGTTCTTGGTTTGCCGAGAAAGTAGGAAGTCAGATGCGTTTTGCACCAACTGAACAACAAGATCAATTTGCTTTCAATGTTGCTTCCATTTTAGAAAAAGAGTGCTCTGCCGAAGCACTCCAATCAGCTGGTGAAGGGCCATCAGGATGCATTGACGGCTTATGGGAAACACTTTCTGAAACAGGACTAATGGGAATTGCTATACCTGAAGAATTCGGTGGTTTAGGTATGGGTAGTTCCGACTTGGTTTTCATTTTAGAAGAATTGGGGCGTTCAGCCTGCTCTGAGCCTGTAGCTGAACATGCAGCAGTAGCTGCACCTTTAATAACACGGTGGGCACAAAATGAAATGGGCCAAGAAATATTAGAAGAATCAGCAACTGGTTCAAGAAAATTGACCGTCGGCTCACCAATGGATGCACGAGTTGTTTCGGTTGAAAAATCTGACACTATTTTACTCAGCAAAGAAAATGAGCTTCATGCAGTTCCAATAAATGAAATTTTGCATACTCCTATGACTTCGATTGACCCGCGTTATAAAACCAGTGCCATCGAATGGTCACCAAATTCTAAAACACTCATCTCGAAAGAACCCGAAGCGATTGAAGACATGATCAACCGTGGTGCACTGTCTGCTGCAGCACAAGCAGTAGGCGTGGCGCAAAAACTTCTAGACATGACAGTCAGTTATGTCTCAGAAAGAAAACAGTTCGGAAAACCAGTTGGAACGAATCAAGCAGTTAAGCACCACTGCTCAAATATGGCAATAGAGATCGAGTTCGCCAGACCCTTAGTTCAAGTAGCTAGCTGGGCGATAGACAATGAAAGAAGCCCTACAGAAAATTTCACAGTTTCAGGAGAAGTGTCTGCTGCAAAAGTTTTAGCTAGTGAAGCTGTCGAACTCGCATGCAGGTTAGCTCTTCAATGCCATGGCGCCATCGGCTACACAGTCGAACATGATCTACAGATATGGCTCAAGCGCGGGTGGATCCTTGCATCCACATGGGGTGATGCATTATTTCACCGTCGACGTTTAGCTAAAATTCTCGGTTTGATTTAACAGAAATCTAAAATTTGATGGAACGATACGAAAGATAGACGAACAAAGATGTCGGAAAATGAAAGAGAAACCGGAATACGGTTAGCTGACCGAGTAAGAGACCTCTTGCTGAAAATACACAAATCAGCGCCTACGAGTGAAATGATGGAAAAGGCAATTACACATGTGGATACGGCAAATGAAGCCCTAGAAGAATCAGTTCGACTCAGATGGTACGAAATCGACGAAAAAGAGATAGACGACCTGGCAAAAGAGCGTTTAACAATTGAAGCGAGAGATAACAGTCTGTTCAGAGGAGAAAGAAACCCCTTAGCCCCACCTATAAGAGTAAGAATTGAAAAAGATGACACGGGTCAAGAAGTAATAGTAGGCGAGTTAGAAATTAATAGATGTAGAGAAGGTCCCGAAGGACGTGTCCATGGGGGATTCCTTGCTGGACTCTTTGATGATGTATTAAGTGGCGCAGTCCGATTAGCAGGAGGAGGACCTGCAGTAACTGGAAAACTAGATATTCGCTACAGAAAAGCCACTCCTATAGATCAAAAGCTTCGTTTCGAAGCTCATCTCGAAAACTCAACTGGAAGGCGAATTAAAGCTAAAGCTAAATGCCTTGCAAACGGTGTGGTTACAGCCGAAGCTGAAGCACTTTTTATCAGGATCAAAACAGACTGAAAGCTATGGAAAATCAATCAGAAAAACCAGTCATCTGTTTTCTTTGCACCGGAAACGCTGCTCGATCCGTCATGGCTCGAATAATGTTCGAGAAAAGAGCCCCAAACTATGTCGCAATCGGAGCTGGAACACTTGTTCTTGAAGGACACCCAATGAGTCAAAGAACAAGAAAAGCACTTGAACGTTTTGAAATATCTGACCCTGCTCACAGAAGTTCACAATTTGGAGAAAGACATACTGGAGTAGACCTAGTCATAGCCATGGAACCAAGCCACATCGAATGGATCAGAAGAAACTTTCCAGAAGTCGCACCTCGAGCAGCAACCCTTCCACGTCTTGTTCGCGAGTTACCCAAAGAGGGATCTTTAGCTGAAAGAGTAATGGAATTAAATCTTGCTGAAGTAGAGATCGAATCCTGGGAAGAAGTGGTCGATCCAGCTTCAGGGGATCAAGAGATATTTGATTCTTGTGCTACCGAAATAGACCGACTGATTAATCAATTAATTGATCGCCTCCCTTAATGAAAAAATTTAATACATATCAAAAAAACGGTTTTACACTAGCAGCAGCTTGTGGCTTGATCGGCATAACCTATGGCGTTTTCGCCGACACTGCTGGACTCTCGCTTTTGCAAGCATCAGCACTTTCCATTTTCACATTTACTGGTGCATCGCAGTTCGCAGCAGTATCAGTGATAGACGGTGGAGGCAATCCGGCAGCAGCCGTAGGTAGCGCCCTTTTGCTTTCAGCAAGAAATGCACTATACGGACCTGTGATAACAAAGTCTTTAAATAATGGAAAATTAAATAAAGCTGTAGCCGCCCATTTCGTGATTGATGAAACTATAGCGATTGCCAGCGCACAAGAAAGCAGTAAGGATTCCCGAGATTCATTTTGGTTCACAGGAATAAGCCTTTTTGTATTTTGGAATATAGGAACAATTTTAGGAGTGTTATTAGGAGGGATTCTTGAAGACCCAGGCTCATGGGGCCTTGACGCTGCCTTCCCAGCAGCGTTTGTTGCCTTAATTATTCCACATGTTCTTACGAGAGAAGGCAAGATTACAGCGATAGTGGCCGGAGCAATAACTTTGGTTTGTATCCCACTCACACCAGTAGGTATGCCGATACTTCTAGCCTCTGTAGCAATTGTGCCCGGATTGTTAGCGCATCGAAAGAAAAAGAGAGCCTCATGACTTGGGGGGCGGTTATTGCTTTATCTGTAGGAAGTTATGTATTTAAACTTTTAGGAGTAATAACTGGTCAGAGAATCTCTAAGTATTTAGCACCTGGAACGACATTTTTGCCGGCAGCGCTCTTTTCAGCTTTGATCATAGTTATGTCCGTTTCGGACGACGGCTCATTAGTAGTAGATGCTCGCCTGGTAGGCGTAGGAATAGGAGGCCTGGCTGTTTGGAAAAAAATGCCCTTTACATTGGTTGTATTGACAGCAATGCTTTCTACAGCCGTTATACGATTAGTCGTGTAACGGAAACCAGAAAAAGAACAAAGCATTTATTATCGTGACTAGTTTGATTGAATCCAAATATGAAAATGAAGCAATTCCAGATGAATTGATTCCAGAAGACGTTTCACCTTCTGTTTACAGAGTTCTATCAAACCCAAGACCCAAATGGAGAGGGCGTTTGCACAGAATTGCAGGACCGTTAACTCTTATCGCAGGGGTATTTCTAGCCCTATCAGCACCAGCAGGCCGTGAAAGAATAGGAACTGCAATTTTCACCGCAGGGGCATTTGCTATGTTCGCAACTAGTGGACTGGTCCACCTTCGACGATGGAAGATCTCCCTACTTGAAATTTTGTTTAGATTAGATCACGCCGCCATATTTTTGATGATTGCGTCTGGAGCTTCATCGCTTGCACTGATTGCCATGGACGGGACTCCTGCAAAAGTGATGCTTTGGAGTGTTTGGGCTGGGGCGGGGATAGGAATTCTTCTCAGAGTTTTACCTTTTCATCCCCCTAAAGGACTGATGAACACATTATTCATAACTCTCGGATGCCTTCCCTTGGTTGTCGCCCCCAGTCTCTTTAGAGCAATAGACATTTTCCCAGCTTTGTTTATAGTCCTAGAAGGAATTTTTTATGTAGGAGGGGCACTTATGTTAGGTGCCCAGTGGCCGAAACTGAAGCCTAAAGTTTTTGGGTATCACGAAGTTTGGCACTCTTTAGTAGTTTTAGCCGTAGCAGCTCACTTTGGGGCCGTGGTATTGATACTGCATTATTAACGCACATATGGAATTCAAGTTCAATTAGCAGGAGAATATTAGTTCAATGTTTGGAGGTTTGAGATGAAGGGGATTATTTTTGACGGAGAAGAACTCCGACTAGTAGAAGGTCTAGAAGTTCGACCACCAGGACCAGGAGAAGTTAACGTCAAGATTGTTAACGCTGGGGTTTGTCATAGCGATGTAAGCGTTATTGATGGGACAATACCATTTCCCACTCCCTTAGTTCTTGGACACGAAGGGGCTGGAGTTGTTGCAGAAGTTGGCTCTGCCGTTACCTCAGTCGCTCCCGGCGACCACGTTGTGCTATCGACATTAGGTCAGTGCGGGGCATGCCCTTCTTGTGACGCAGGACAGCCAACAATGTGTAAATCCACTTTTGGGGCTAGAGACACACCATTTTCTTTGGATGGTGAACCGTTTTATAACTTCGCTAACATCTCCGCTTTTTCAGAAAATGTAGTTGTTAAAGCAAACCAAGCAATTCGCATACCAAAAGACGTTCCTTTGACTGCAGCATCTCTAATTGGGTGCGGAGTCCTCACAGGCTCAGGTGCAGTGTTCAACCGCGCAAAGGTCAAACCAGGTGAAAGTGTTGCAGTCATAGGCGTGGGAGGGATCGGTTTGAATGCCATTCAAGCTGCAGCAATAGCTGGAGCTAATCCCATAATTGCGATTGATACAAACTCTGAAAAAGGTGACCTAGCTATAGATTTCGGCGCTACAGATTTCATCGATGCAACAGATGTTGATACAAATCAGGAAATCCGTAAAATACGCGCTGATGGAGTCGACTATGTTTTCGAGTGTGTAGGTTCCAAGGCTCTGATTGAAGCATCAGTAGGTTATTTAGACTGGGGAGGGACTCTAGTAATACTCGGTGTGCCACCACTAGGCAGCACAGTGGAGTTCATGACCGTAGCTGCGTATCTGGACGTGACAATTATGGGATGCCGCTATGGAACCTCGAGACCGCAGACTGATGTGACGCGCATCTGTGAGCTCTACAAGGCAGGCAAATTCAAACTCGATGAATTGGTAAGTCGTGTCTATCCCATGGAGGAAATACACACACTTTTAGAAGACATGCATGAAGGGCGTCTTGCCAGGGGCGTGTTGGATATTTGCTCAATTTAGTTGTATGACTTTTTAGAGTGCTGTCAACAAAGATGCGAAGATGCTCGTTAATAGTAATTATTGCTTTACTGGCACTTAGCTGTGCCAAAACAGAACCAAGCAAACCCGGGCAGGCAAGAAATTGTGAAGAGTTAGTACAAATTGGAAGAAACATAGCCGAATTGGTACTAGATGAAATAGAAGAAAAAGAACTAAACGAAATCCAAGAAAGAGAATTAAATAAGACCATAAAAAAAATTGAAGACCTAGCACAAACAAAAATTTTTCTTATGAGGTCTTCTGAATTAAATTGCAGTGAAGAAGAACTCAAGAAAATAGCGTGTCTTTCCTATCAAGGCTTGTCACAGAAGGCTCGTGGTGATATTACAAGAGAATATCTGAGACCTTATTTTGAGGCTTGTGGTTAGAAAATATAATAAAGCCTTCACTGTTGCATCGCATAGGCTCTAGATTCGTGTTTACGGACATAAGAAAATAGGACAATGACAAAAAATCGAATATCACACAGGATCGCCTCAATATCTGAGTCTGCCACTATGGCAGTGACCAATAAGGCAAGAGTTTTGAGAGAAGCAGGTGAACCAGTAATTGGTTTCGGAGCAGGTGAACCCGATTTTCCAACGCCTGACCACATCGTTGAAGCAGCAATTGCTGCTTGCCGGGAACCGTCAAATCATCGCTATGGGCCAGCATCCGGTCTTCCAGAATTGAGAGAAGCATTAGTAGATAAAACTGAACGAGATTCAAAATGGAGACCTGAAACTGCACAAATCCTGATAACAAACGGAGGGAAACATGCTGTTTACAATTCATGTGCCGCATTGATTGATCCTGGAGATGAAGTGCTGCTCCCAACTCCATATTGGACCACTTACCCTGAGGCGATAGCACTTGCAGGAGGAGTCACAGTCGAAGTTCCAACGGATATTGAATCAGAATTCAAAGTCACAGTAGAGCAATTAGAAGCTGCGACTACTTCAGCGACAAAGGCTCTCTTTTTTGTCTCACCTTCGAACCCTACAGGCGCCGTATATTCAGCCGACGAGATGATAGCGATTGGACAATGGGCGATTGAAAGAGGGGTTTGGATAATCACAGATGAAATATATGAGCACTTAACCTACGAAGGTCATGAACATCACTCTATTAGAGCGTTACTGCCGGAAATAGGGGATCAGTGTTTGATAGTGAATGGGGTAGCGAAAACTTATGCAATGACAGGTTGGAGAGTCGGTTGGATGATAGGCCCGGCTGACGTTATTTCTGCTGCGGGAAACCTTCAATCTCACGCCACTTCGAATGTAGCAAATGTCTCACAAAGAGCAGCATTAGCAGCAGTTAGTGGAGGTCTCGAAGATGTCATCCGGATGAGAAAATCTTTTGACCGTCGGAGAAGAACCATGACTGAAATGCTGACCAACATTGATGGTGTCAAACTGTTAGAAACTCAAGGGGCTTTTTACTCCTTTCCTGATCTCTCAGCTTTTTATGGTCGCGATATAGCTGGAAAAAAGGCACAGAATACTCTTGAACTAGCTGCAATAATTCTAGAAGAAGCAAAAGTAGCCATAGTTCCCGGAGAAGCTTTTGGTTCTCCGGGGTATGCAAGATTATCTTTTGCTCTTGGAGATGAAGACTTGGAAGAAGGCCTCACTCGAATTACTCAGTTACTTAATAATTGAATTCATGACCATCACCAAACCCTGCGGAACATGGGAATCGGCTATCACGTCAGAAATGTTGGTTGGTGGAGCAGTACGACTTGGTGAAATCGTCACAGATGGAGATGACGTCTGGTGGGCTGAATCACGACCAGATGAAGGTGGACGCACAGTCCTTGTTCGTAACGGAATGGATCAAACAGATCAGAACACAAACGTTAGAACGCTAGTTCACGAATATGGAGGCAGTGCATGGAGGGTCAGGAATGGAATCCTTGTGTACAGCCAATATTCGGATCAACGTTTATACCTTTTAGACAAATCAGGTGACTCAATCCCGTTAACTCCTGAACCAGAAATCCAGCAAGGTTGCAGATATGCCGATGGTCGAATAACTAACAATGAGGAATGGTACGTATGTGTAAGAGAGTTTCACGCTACAAGTGGTAAAGAACCTTCAAATGAGATTGTTGCAGTTCCATTAGACGGATCTCAACAAATAAATGTTTTAGTTTCAGGGCCTGACTTTGTTTCTTCCCCGAGAGTATCGAAAGAAGGCGATCAGATCGCTTGGGTGCAATGGAACCATCCAAATATGCCGTGGGATGACACTAAATTGTGCATTGCATCATTAGAGGAAATGGTTCTTACCAACCAAAAGGTGATGGAATCGAAAGCAGAGGCTTTCTTCCAACCCGAATGGGATGATCAGGGAAACTTGCATGTAGTAAGCGATCGAAACAACTGGTGGAACCTTTTCCGAGTTGATCAAAGCCTAAAAGAAATGGATTTAATACCACTGACCGATATCGAAGCAGAAATAGGCCTACCCCAATGGGTCTTCGGACAGTCGAGATATGCATTCGTTGGAGATGAGATTTGGTTCGTTTCTAGGGAAGGTGGCATCGATAAGCTCACAATACTTTCATCAGATGGACGATCGGAACAAATAAAACTTGACGTAACTGAAATTGAGTCTGTAGCAAATTATCAAGACGGAATAGTCGCAACCGTCAGTTCATGGAAGTCCGAATCATCAGTAATGTTCATCAACAGGGAAGAGATTCGCCCTTTAAGTAAAACTCGTGACCTAAATATAGATGAAAGTTGGTTCCCTGTACCAGAAACCTTTACTTACCAAACTTCAGACTCTGAAAAAGCACACGCTCTTTTTTATTCACCGACAAATCCTGAATATGAAATTAGCGAAAAAGAAAACCCGCCACTTATCGTTCTCGCCCATGGGGGCCCTACAGGAGCTGCAAGACGCCAACTCCAACTATCCATCGTTTATTGGACAAGTCGGGGATTTGGTGTAGCTGACGTCGATTACCGTGGCTCAACAGGATATGGAAGATCATTTCGCAACAGTCTACGCAACAGTTGGGGCTTAGCAGATGTAGAAGACTGTGTTGCTGTAGCAAAATATCTAGTTGCCGAAAAAAAAGTAGACAAAAACAAATTAGCTATAAAGGGAGGCAGTGCAGGAGGGTTTACGGTTCTAGCAGCCCTTACGTTTCATGACACTTTTACCGCAGGTGCAAGCAGATATGGAATCGCGGATTTGGCGATACTCGCAAAAGACACACATAAATTTGAATCTAGATATTTAGATCGACTGGTAGGGGAATGGCCGAAAGATGAAGAGATCTACAAACAAAGATCACCGATACATCACATTGAACAACTCACAACTCCAATGGTGATACTCCAAGGATCAGAAGATCCGATTGTCCCACCTAATCAGGCCCATCTAATGGCAAACAAATTGAACGAAAACGATATACCCCATGCGCTAATAGAATTTTCAGACGAAGGCCACGGATTCAGAAAAGCCCCTAACATAACAAGAGCAATTGAATCAGAGCTAGCTTTTTTTGCTCAGATTTTCAATTTCGAGCCTTTCGATGATCTTCCAGAAATATTGGTCGAAAACAATATTTGAATCAAAATAAAAAAGTTTGCTTACCTTTACCCAATAGCGACTAGAATAAAATTTATGAGAACCAAGAACCTTCTCTTGCTTATGTAGGACGGACGCATATAAACGCGTTTGTCCGCACCTCCTGAGCCAAAGGCCGGGAGGTTTTTTACTTTTAGAAACAAGAACGAAAACAGCTAAACAAAGGAGACAAAACAATGAGCAACGAAACCGCCAAAGAAAAAGTGGTTATTTTTGACACCACTTTGCGTGATGGTGAACAATCGCCAGGTATTTCTCTAGATGCAGGAGAAAAACTAGAAATAGCGGGACAGCTTGCTCGACTAGGAGTTGACTACATCGAAGCAGGGTTTCCAATTGCAAGTCAAGGTGATTTCGACGCAGTGCATGCCATAGCTTCAAATGTCAAGGGGCCCGTAATCTGCGGGCTTTCGCGTACAAGCTATAAAGATATAGATCGTTGTTGGGAAGCAATAGAGCCAGCAGAAAAACGAAGAATCCATACATTCATAGCTACAAGCCCAACCCACATGGAACATAAGCTAAAAATGGCACCTGAACAGGTTTTAGCCGAGGCTGCTTCTGCAGTGGGTAGAGCCCGAGAATACACAGATGATGTTGAATTCAGTCCCGAGGACGCGTCTAGGTCAGATTTCGACTTTATGTGTGATGTACTTCAAGCGGCAGTCGACAACGGGGCAGGCACATTAAATATCCCAGACACCGTAGGTTATGCGACACCTCATGAATGGGGAGAGAGAATCAGGTTAATAAGAGAAAGAGTTGAAGGTGATTACGTGATCAGCACTCATTGCCATAATGACCTTGGTCTAGCAGTGGCGAATTCGCTGTCAGCTGTTGTGTCGGGAGCTCGACAAGTCGAGTGCACTATCAACGGGATTGGAGAAAGAGCAGGAAACGCGGCTATGGAAGAAATAGTTATGACGTTAAGAACGCGTCCTGACATCTACCCAAATCTTGAAGTAGGAATTGAAACCGAAGAATTAGCACGTTCAAGTCGAATGGTAAGCCGACTAACTGGATATCCGGTTCAATACAACAAAGCTGTTGTGGGGAGAAACGCGTTCGCACATGAGTCTGGGATACATCAACACGGTGTCCTAAATGAAAGGACCACCTATGAAATTATGGACCCTACTGTAGTCGGGCAAGATGGCAGCAAATTAGTACTAGGAAAACACTCAGGTAGGGCGGCGTTCAAAGATGCGCTTTCAAAAATGGGTCTGGATATACAAGG
>Ga0066373_10000031_pt1 | contig 19965 bp, 16 predicted proteins | sample Knorr_S15_td_O2m_FD_71216 | JGI IMG/M metagenome (GOLD analysis project Ga0066373, IMG submission 71216) | Marine microbial communities from Southern Atlantic Ocean transect - Knorr_S15_td_O2min_ad_340m_LV | ecosystem: Environmental > Aquatic > Marine > Oceanic | place: Southern Atlantic ocean... | reverse complement strand
TGCGAGATTTGCACCAGACATGCTTGGAAGTCTCGTTTATGTAGGGGGGATGACACTTGAGGAAGCATTAGATATAAAAGGTGTTGATGGTGCCAAAGTAGGAGACGAATTAGATCGCATTGGTTACAGAGGGACCTCTCCATGCCCCGGCCCTTCACCGAGAGCTTTTGTTGAATTGCATATTGAACAAGGTCCTGTTCTAGAAGTAGAAGGTGTAACAATCGGAGCGGTAACAGGAGTGCAGGGTATTTCATGGACAGAACTGACAGTCACAGGTGAATCTAATCATGCTGGAACCACTCCAATGGCGCTTCGCCACGATTCAGGTTTCGCGGCAGCGTCTATTTCTACTTATGTGCGTGAGTTGTCGTTAGAAATGGGAGGAAGTCAAGTGGCCACAGTTGGCAGATTGGAACTCAATCCCAATTTGGTCAATGTGGTTGCAGGATCAGCTATTTTGACTGTTGATCTGAGAAACACGGTCGAAGAACGTTTGTTAGAAGCTGAAAATAAGCTTGCTGGTTTTCTTTCAGAAGTAGGTTCGAGCGAAGGCTTAAAAATTGAAAAAAGACAATTAGCTAGATTTGAACCTGTCGAATTCAATCAAGAAGTGGTAAGCACCGTAGAGAATATAGCTTCCCGAATGGGACATTCAGTTATGCAACTTCCGTCGGGTGCAGGACATGATGCCCAGATGATGGCAAGAGTTTGTCCGACAGGGATGGTATTTGTTCCAAGTCATAAAGGTATAAGCCATAATCCTCAGGAACATACAGATCCTGACGACCTTATTGCAGGTTGCAACGTTTTATTCCAGACGGTTCTTGAATTAGATATGACTGATTTTGGAGGTGCAGAGAGCAAATGACACGTGTTTTAAAAATAGGTGCAGCGCAGCTTGGGCCTATACAGAGAGATAACAACAGAAAAGAAGTAGTTGAACGGCTTATAGCTCATCTCAACCAGGGAGCGGCGGAGTCTTGTGACCTTGTGGTTTTCCCAGAGTTGGCGCTTACGACTTTTTTCCCAAGATGGTGGTCAGAAAATATAGCTGAATTCGACCATTTTTTTGAAACGGAAATGCCTAGTCAGGAAGTTCAACCGTTATTTGATGAAGCAAAAAAATTAGGGATCGGTTTTCATTTAGGCTATGCAGAAATGACATCTGATGGTCACCGTTACAACACCTCAATTCTTGTTTCCAAAAATGGAGACATACTTGGTAAGTACCGGAAGGTGCACCTCCCAGGCCACGAAGAGAACGAGCCTTGGAGAACTTTTCAACATCTAGAGCGCTATTACTTCGAACCTGGAAATGAATTTAAGGTATTTGGAGCTTTTAATGGAGTTGTAGGTATGGCTATCTGTAATGACAGAAGATGGTCAGAAACGTACAGGGTGCTGGGCTTACAAGGTTGCGAACTCGCACTTATTGGGTACAACACTCCAGTGCATTATCCACCTGATCCTAGTCAGGATGTTTTAGCAGGTTTCCATAACCATTTAGTCATGCAATCAGGTGCATACCAGAATGGGATGTGGGTAGTTGGAGTGGCTAAAGCTGGCAATGAAGAAGGGTGTGACCTTCTGGGAGGGAGTTCGATAATAGCTCCATCTGGAGAAATCGTTGCCCAGTGTTCAACAGTAGAAGATGAATTGGTATCAGCAGTTGTCGATTTGGACATGTGCGCGAATTACAAGGAAACTCTTTTCGATTTTGATCGCTACAGGCGGCCAGAGGTGTATAAGCCAATCACTTCGCAAGTCGGCGTTGAAATACCTGAAGGAATTGAAGTTGGAGAACAAGACGATGAAAACCTTGAAGGTTAATTGATATGACGACCTTTGAACTTAACGGTGTCAGCGTTGAGACTGAAATTTCGCATCCACACCTTTTAGCGGCGATACGGGATGAGTTCGGTCTTATTTCACCAAAAGATGGTTGTTCTCCGTCGGGTCAGTGTGGTTGTTGCACCGTTTTAGTCGACGGAAAAGCGCGAGTCGCTTGCCAGACGTCAATGGAAAAAATAGAAGACACGAAAATTTTAACTTTAGAAGGTTTTGACCCTGAAGAACGTGAGCTTTTTGCGCAGACCTTCGCGGCACACGGCGCCCTTCAATGTGGGTTTTGCATTCCGGGTATTTTGGTAAGGGTTAAGGCATTAATCAACCGTAAAGGGGATGCACTTACTCGTGAAGAGTCGTCTAGACATCTGGGAGCTCATCTTTGTAGGTGCACAGGTTACACCAAAATTTTAGATGCAGTCGAAGCTCTAGCTGCTGGTGAAACGCCCGTAAAAATCCAAACTGGAGGTGTCGGGACTTCAGGAAGTCGTTATGAAGCTGAGGCTCTAAGTTTAGGAGACAGACCATTTATTGACGATATAAAGCCTAGTGGTTTACTTCATGGGGCCCTCAGGTTGTCTGACCATGCAAGAGCAGAAGTTATAAAAATAAATATAGAAGTTGCGGAGAAGTTCGAAGGGGTCGAGAAGATAATCACAGCCTCTGACGTCCCAGGAGAGTTGAGAGTCGGTTTAATACATCAGGATTGGCCAGTATTCATTCCCGAAGGGGGGAAAACCTCTTACTTAGGTGATGTTTTGGCTTTAGTAGTTGCAAAAGACAGGGAGACGGCGCGTAAAGCAGCTGAGTTAATTGAGGTTGAATACAGAGTTTTAAAACCATTTAGTGATCCCGTCGAAGCAGTTAGTTCTAACGAAGACGCTGTCTGGGGTTTAGATGGCAATGTTTTGTCAGAGTCAAGTTATGAACGGGGCGATACCGAAAAAGCTCTTCAGGGATCAAAACACATAGTTGAAGAAATATTTCAGACCCAGAGAGTTGAGCAGGCTTTTCTTGAGCCTGAATCAACACTTGCGGTACCTAATGAAGAAGGACTGTATGTGTATTCAGGCGGCCAGGGGGTCTGGGATGACCGAAACCAGATTGCAAAAGTGCTTGGAGTTGACACCAGCACGGTAACGGTTGAGCTTGTTTCTAATGGTGGTGCATTTGGCGGTAAAGAAGACATGTCAAACCAGGCACAGACTGCTCTAGCTGCGCATCTAATAGGAAAACCGGTACGTTGCACTTTAAGCCGTGAAGAATCGTTACTCATTCACGCTAAGCGACATCCAATCCAAATGAAATTTAAAGCAGGTTGCGATGAGAATGGTCTACTTACTGGACTGTGGGTTCGAATGATTGGCGATTCGGGACCATATGCCTCAGTAGGTATGAAGGTATTGGAAAGAGCTGCAGGACATGCAAGTGGCCCGTATGTGGTTTCTGCAATTGATGTTCGTTCAATTGCCGTAAGAACAAATAATCCAATAGGAGGGGCATTTCGAGGTTTTGGGGCTAATCAAGCCCAGTTTGCAATGGAAGGAGTAATGGATCGACTAGCAGAAAAAGTCGGAATAAGCGGATGGGAGATTAGAAAACGTAATGTTGTTAAACCTGGGTCGATCTGGGGCCCTGGGCAGATCATGGATGAAGGTAGCAGAGGTGCGAGTTCCTGTTTAGAAGCAATTAAAGAATCATATGATCAGGCAATCAAAGATGGCAAAGTAGTCGGTTTAGGCTTTGGTCTAAAAAATTCGGGTCTCGGAAACGGTGCAAAAGAAATAGCTAAGGCGGTTGTCAGATTTCGTCAGGATGGCAAAGTCGAAGTAAGACACTGTTGGACTGAAATGGGACAAGGAGTTCACACAGTTGCCTTGCAAGTCGCTGTTGAAGAGTTAGGTGTCGACCCTTCTCTGGTAGAGGTAATTGTGGATACGAGTCGAGAAATGAATGTAGGTCAAACGACTGGTAGTCGAGGCACGCTAATGGGGGCAGGCTCAGTTGCGGATGCCTGCAGAACTGCAGTAGCTGATGGATGTAAACCTGAGATCGATTATCAGGGAGAATATCGAGTTGATTGGACCAATTCGATGTCCGATGATGTGGAAAACCCTTTGATTCATTCAACTTTTGGATACGCGGCACAACTAGTAGTAATGGGTGAAGAAAAAGAGAAAGTTGAATATGTAGTGGCCGCTCATGATGTTGGCAGGGCAGTAAATCCGGTTTTGTGTGAAGGGCAAATTGAAGGAGCGGTACATATGGGATTGGGATACGCGCTTACGGAAGGTTTTCCTACAGATGAAGAAGCAAAACCTCGAAATATGACACTTAAGAGCCTTGGTATTTTGAGACCTAAGGACATGCCTCCTGTAGAAGTAATTCTAGTTGAAGAGCCACAACCTGATTCACCGTATGGGATAAAAGGAGTGGGGGAAATTGGATTAGTCCCTACCGCTGGAGCGGTAGCCGCCGCTTTGCACGGTCAAGATGGAATTTGGCGAAATAGCTTACCAATGGCCTCAGATGTTCAACAGGAAAATTGGCCAGAATGGAATTGTGATGACTGACGAATCTATTGGGTCGAATGAGACGCATGGTCTTGTTTGTGCCCATCATCACCTTTATTCAACGTTGGCTAGAGGAATGCCTGCACCAGCGAGCCAGCCTGACAACTTTGAAGAGATACTAAAGATGGTCTGGTGGCGTCTTGACAAGGCCCTTGACCTTGAATCGATCAAATGGTCTGCGATGCTTGGGGCTCTTGAAGCAGTAGAACGTGGTTGTACAGCAATTGTTGACCATCACGAATCTCCCGAAGCGATTGAAGGTTCTTTGAGCGTTATAGCCGAGGCTTGTGAAACTGTAGGAATAAGAGTCCTGTGTTCCTACGGAGTAACGGATAGGCATGGTCCTGATGGAGCGAAAAGAGGATTAGACGAAAATAGACGTTTTTTAGAAGAAGGGGGACGCGGAATGGTCGGTTTGCATGCGTCTTTTACATGTGAAGATGAGACAATAGAATCGGCTGTTGAAATCGCTGAAAGTTTTGATGTTGGTGTCCATGTGCATGTAGCAGAGGGAGCAGTCGATGCAAGTGCTGTTTCACGATTAAAGGACTATTCAAAAGACAATTGGCTCATTATCCATGGGGTGCACCTTGAAGACAACCATGGGCTTAAAGGCACCTTGGTTCATAACCCACGATCGAACATGAATAACTCTGTTGGTTACGCCAATCCCGTTAGATTTGATAACGACATTGCATTAGGCACGGATGGAATTGGTGCTGACATGCTTGAAGAATTTCGTCTTGCTTATGCACGCCATCGGGAGGCTGATGTAACTGCTTCCCCAGAGACAGCTTGGGGATGGTTAACAAATGGTTATCGCATTATTCCCGAAGCGATGAATGATCGAGTTGTTTGGGATTACCCAAATATGGATCCTTGGGAGCTTGCATTTTCAACAGGAGTTAATCCACTAGAGGTTACTGTTGAACAAGGAACCATTTGGGCAAATGGGGCATCAACTCGTGTGGACGCTAATGAAATTAGAGCGAAAGCTGCTGAACAGGCAAAAAAGGTTCACGCAAGATTAGCTGAAATTGATTGAAGTTTAGATTTAAAAACAGGAGAGAAAATGACTCGATTAGCAATTTACCTACAAGATGCCCATTCGATAAGCGAGGCAATCGAATACACACAGTATGCGGAGTCAAATGGTTTTGAAGCCGTATGGCAGGCTGATTCTCGCCTTGTCCGCGATGCAGTTGTTCCCATGGCGGCGTTTGCCGCACATACTGAAAAAATTAAAATAGGTTCTGGTGTAGTCGATTGTTGGACCAGAAATCCTGCAAGACTGGCTTCTACTTTTTCGACTTTAGATGACTTGGCACCTGGTCGAATTATTCTTGGTATCGGGGCATGGTGGGATCCTTTGGCTTCAAAAGTGGGAATAGAGCGCAAAAAGCCACTAAAAGTGATGAGAGAAGTGGTCACTACAGTGAGAGCGTTGTTAGCTGATGAAACTGTCAGCTTCGCAGGTGACTTTGTGCAACTTGACGGTGTAGAACTCGATTACGTATACCAGGAACGGCGACCTAAAGAGGTGCCAATATACATAGGTGCAACTGGAATGAAAATGATGGAGTTGAGTGGCGAGATAGCTGATGGTGTCGTTCTGAATTATTTAGTTTCACCCGAATACAACAAAAGAGCTATGGAACATTTAGAAATAGGGGTGTCAAAAGCTGGTCGAAGTATTGATGAAATTGACCGCCCTCAACTTGTTGTTTGTTCTCTAGCTGAAGATCGAAAAGAAGCTTTAGATGGAGCTCGACTTATGGTTACCCAATACTTAGGGCAGCAACCCCACATCATGAAAGCTTCTGGAGTTCCTGAAGAACTTTTAGATGAGATTGGTCAAGTTTTGACATGGCCGGCAACTCATGAACAGGTAGAAGCAGCATCAAAATTGGTTCCTGATGAAATTGTCCAGATGATTTGCGCTGCGGGAACTCCTGATGAAGTAAGAGAAAAAGTAGCTCAATACATTAAAGATGGATGCACATGTCCGATTCTCTACCCACTAGGACCCGATGTCAGATTAATGATCGACACTTTTAGCGGATGGTCACCATGAGCCAACGTTTAGTCATTAGAGGACTAAGACATCCAGGTGACATTGCTTTAGAGGATGGTGTCATAACACAAGTTGGTCTCATAGAACCAAAAGACGGAGACCAAGTTCTTCTTTGCGATGGCGATATAGCAACACCAGGTTTGATAAACACCCATCATCATCTGTACCAATGGATGACTCGGGGTCAGGCAGTTGGTTGCAACCTGTTCGATTGGTTAGTTCACCTATACCCAGTCTGGGGGAAACTCTCAGTTGACGATGTGCATGCCGCCGCCCTAGTCGGTCTCGGCGAACTAGCATCAACTGGCTGCACGACAGCATTTGACCATCATTACTTGGTGCCTAACGGAGATGATTCGGTATTTGATGCAATTGTCGAAGCAGCTAAACAAGTTGGAATCCGACTGCATTTGTCTCGAGGTTCAATGGATCTCGGCGAGAGCAAAGGTGGATTGCCACCAGATCATGTAGTAGAAGATCGAGAAGCGATTCTTTCCTCGACAGAGTCGATAATAGCCAAACATCATGATGGCGAGATGGTTCATGTGGTCGTTGCACCATGCAGCCCTTTTTCGGTAACGACCGAGTTGATGGTTGATTCTGCTGAGCTTGCTAGGAAACACGGAGTTCGACTTCATACACACCTTTGTGAAACTTTAGAAGAGCAAGAATATTGCTTGGCCAATTTTGGACGGAGACCGGTCGAAATGTTAGATGAGTGGGGTTGGGTGGATGATGACGTCTGGTTGGCTCATGGTATCCATATAGATCACGATGAAATGGAGAGACTCGGAGGAGCTGGCACAGGAATTGCACATTGCCCATCCTCAAATGCACGTTTAGCCTCTGGAATGTGTCCTGTGACTGACCTTCTGGAAGCCGGTTGTCCAATAGGACTTGGAGTAGATGGGGTGGCGTCAAATGAGATTGGAGGCTTATTCCCAGAACTCAGACAGGCACTTTTCACAGCACGTCAAAGAGAAATGAAGCCCGATGCTCTTATGCCCCATGAAGTAGTCGAAATGGCAACAAAAGGCGGAGCACGCTGTTTAGGACTAGAAGATTTAGGAACCTTTGAAGTAGGTCAGAAAGCAGACATTGCTATCTGGCCAGGCGGAGACTTAGGTGACATACCGGATCCTCTCACAGGTCTTGTTATGGGGCCTGATAGAAGAGTGCGACACCTTTTTGTAGGAGGTAGTCAAATCATTGAAGAAACAGAACTTAAAAATGTTGACATGAATTCTGCTCATTTAGAATTGACTGATCACGCAAAAAGGCTTTTTGACAGCTGATTCTAAAAAGGATTAGAAACGCCAAATTTTGCTGTTCGACCAGTTAATGAACCCCAACGGCGTGTACCGAATTCAAAATGCCACCATTCCGGTTCGAAGACAATGAAATCATGTGAGCGCATCGTCCAATACAAAAATCGACGAAATTCTCGGGCATATCCAGGGGTTTCTTCTAAAAAATTTGCCTGAGCTGCAGAAGTAATATCATCAAATCCTGATCCGGGCGCCAAAGGAATATCATCAACAGTGAAAGTTAGGTCAACTGCTCCACCAGTTAAATGAGGAGGCGGTGTAAAAGGGTCACTTGACGGTTCTGCGAACAGTCCTTCGGGAACTCCCGGGTCTTCACATGCGGCTTTAAAGAGTTCACTTTGTAAAGCTAGTGGTCTCCATGCATCAAAAATTCCTAATCCCCACCTCTCCGGAAGGCCTTCAGCTATGCAATAGAGTTTTTCGGCAACAGATTCACGAAGCCAAGAGTCCTCTAAAGCATTTTCCCAGCCTGCCTCCCAATAACAATTCAGAGTTTTGATACGAGAGTGCTTTAACGAAACAAGAGGTTCTTCATCAGCCATTTTTAAAGCAGGTACTTCAGGTTCCCACAATTCAGGCATAGCTTCAGATTCAGGAACATCGATGTCGATATTTTCAAAAAATTTCTGGACATCACTTGTTAGAACAGGCTCTCCAATCTTGGGCATATCAACCTCCAAGAACCTGAGCTGTTGTTTCAAGTAAAGAAATCCCTCTTTCAGGTTCAAATACAGGAATCATAAATTCGTCAAAACCATGCATTTCGAAAAGGTCAGCAAGCTCATCAGCGCACTCTTTTACACTTCCGGAGATAACGAAAGGTAGAACCCAATCATCAGACACATATTCAGCGGCAGCTTCAAGACCATTAGCGAGAGCACCTCGGATATTCGAAATATCTTTTTCAGAGACACCCAACTGCTCAAGCACTATCGCAGGTGAGTCCACCAGCCTGTATGTCATATGGGGTCTAACAATTTCAAGAGATTCATCATCAGTGACGATCATCGTCGAGTAGCAAATTTTCGGATCATTACCTTCACGTTCAGCGCCCATTCGTATCTGTTTTACGTATTCACCAAGTGAAGGTTTGAAAATAAAATCCAACATCACTCCATCAGTAAAAGCGCCGCCAAGATCGAGCATTCTAGGACCACGTCCAGCCAACCAGATCTCAATATCAGATCTTCCATAACCTAATTGCGCCGATTTTAAAGAGAACCCTGGTCCCTCCAAATCAACTTTTTCACCAGCGAACAACTGTCGACAAGCAGAAATAGTTTGACGAACAGTTTCCAAGGGCTTGTAACGCTGAATTCCAAGAGGATCTAAAGTCAAACTCCCACCTGCTCCTATTCCCAAAAAAGCACGACCGTTAGACATTTCATCAAGGGAAGCTATGGCAGCAGCAGTTTGACCCGGATGACGGGTGTAAGAATTTGTAATACCAGGACCAACAATTAAGTTTTCTGTGGATCGCAGAATCGCTGTCATGGTTACATACACATCTCGAGTCGCTAACCCTTCGTCGTACACCCAGCAACGTTCAAAACCCAATTTTTCAGATCTGATTGCTAAATCACGCATCAAATCAACTGAAGCTTCGGGGATGAGGTTCACACTTCCTGAAATCATCTAAGAAATCTATCCTCCGTTGTGACTTGCAACTAGAGAAATTTCAACTTCTGAGTCAAAATTCTGAAGTTCTTTCACTAACCGTTCAACAAGATCTCGGTTTTCAGGTGAAACTTTCGTAATGGCTATAACAAAACGCATCTCAGGTTCTAAACCTTTTTTAGAGCCATTTGAATCAAGTAAAAGAACTGCGGCTCTTTGAGGTGTGAGTCTTTCATACGGGGAACAATTAACAACAGCTGCCACTCGTAAAGGTCTGTGACATTGGTCTTCAATGACCCTATCAATGGCGTCAGCGCCGATGACTGCAATAACAGTTGTAACACCTAAGGGTAAAACAGGTTCGTGAGGCGCAGGGGCCTTAGCGGGATGTTGTCTGGCACCATCTGCTTCAACGATCACTCTGGTCGCTTCGGGTAACCAACTTTCGGGTAGTAAAGGGTCAACTCCGAAAGCTTTTTCGCCATCAACACGATCCCAGATCAGAAGAGGGGAAGTCTCACCTAAAGCGATGGAAAGCTCTTTTTTGGAAGGTCGAATAAGCAAATTTGCTCCTCCAACCTGATCACTTCCCATTTTCGTAGTAGTAGTTAGCACTGTGCCTCTACCGTGAAGCTCACCGAGAGCAGAAAGAAGAGTCGATTTACCTCCACCTCCGACTAGGGCAACTATCTCACCCTCTTTTATTTCTAGATTTTCGACAGCTTGACTAACCTCTAAAGGCTCGATTTGCTTTTTCCTAACCATTCGATCACAGCTTCCGTTACACCATTGCCAACTGCTAGAGCCTTATCAGAAACTTTTTTTACATCAACCTTCACACCTCTCGGGTCGATATCTCCAATTTTCATACCAGCCCCTAACAGTGTGCCTTCATTTATCATTCCACGAATGATCCCGCTAGTTCCAGCGACTACGTCATTATCGCCCACAGAGCCAAGTACTTCATCTTTTTCGACTAGGTCCCCAATTTCCTTCATCCAGCAGATTTCACCATTAGAAGGAGAACGCAACAGGCGTTCACTCGTAAGCCCTCCGACTTCACCAGGAATCCCGGTGTCTTCTTCAGCACAACCATCCCAAATGACTTTCCCCATATTGGGCCCGCGCATGGTTTCGACAACCGCATGACAGTCCCTACCGGCAAGAAAACCAGGTCCAAGAGCAATAACTAGGGAGGCATCATCAATTTTCGTGTCCATAGGCTTTTTTTGCATTCTGGCATCGACAATCACAGAAATCGGAAAAGTTGGAAGAGAGTCGCTAATAATAACGGGAACAACTTCAGTAGATGAAAGGTCATTGATAGTTGATAGATCATCAACTCTTTCACCTGTGATTTCCTCTATTTCTATTTTTTTGTCAAGAATCGCTGATGAAAGCGAAACTTTTCTTCTTACCGCCAAAGGATTCTTTAAATCGCATACGGCTACAGGCATTCCCATTCTTTTCAATTGGAGAGCGGCACCAGTTCCCAGATCACCACCTCCACGAATTAAACAGAGGGAATCAGAAATCACAGTTAGCTGTTACCAGCATTATCTTGTTCGATGATTTGAGACAGAATAGAAAGAGCTATTTCTTGAGGGGTTTCGGCATTTAAATCCAAACCTATAGGAGAAGTAATCCTCGATAGATCTTCTTCAGAAATGCCAGCTGATTCAAGTGAAGAACGAGTTGTTTTCCATCGTTTAGAACTTCCCATCACACCAATTGATTTTGCATCAGTGGCAAGAATATGAGGAAGATTTTGTATATCCAATTCAGCATTTCGGGTGACAGCTACTACATGATCTCGATCAGTTAAATCGACCTGCTTCAAAGTCTCTTCAATCGAACCGGTGAGAACAAGATCTGCCCCAGCTACATCTTCAGCGATTGCCTCACGATCATCTGTCGCGACGACATGATAACCCACCCAGCTGGCAAGTTCCGCTACAGCCCGTCCGACATGGCCGCATCCTATGATCAGAATTTTAGAATTAGGCATATAAGTCTCCAAATGAATAGTAACCGTACCGCCACAAACACCTGGGTCTCCAGCAACAGGATCAACTAGTTCATAGTTCAACAGAAGTGAGGTGCCGTCGTCCATGCAGGCACAGGCTTCTTTTATTACCCGTGCTTCCATCTCTCCACCACCTATAGTCCCAACCTGATGGGAGTCCGAGAGTATTAACATTTTCGCTCCGGAGTGTCGAGGTACGGATCGAGAAGTTTCTACAACCGTTGCAAGTACAACAGTCTTCCCATCTTCAACGAGATTATTAAGTTCGTTCAGTATCTGGGTTTCATCCATACCTTTACTGAGATTTTTTTTACCCATCTTCACCCCAAAGGCGTCTGGCTTGCCTATGCAGAGTTTGTCTCTGATCTTCAAGATCAATTCCAAGAACTTCACCATTTTTCAATTTCCACTCTCCAGCAACCATCACAGAATCGACATGATGACCGGAGCGATGAAGTATTACCTGCTCGATTAGGTTTTCTTTACTTGAGGGGGTTGGAAAGTTTGCGTCAACTAATTGAAGGTCTGCAGCGAAACCTGATTTCAACGCACCAACATTCTCCAGGCCTAGGGTCTTAGCCCCTTGGAGTGTCGCCATTCCAAAAACTTGGTCAGCTTTCATCGTTCCAGGGTCTTGAAGGCGCGCTTTGTGGATAAGGAAAGCGCCACGCATCACTTCAAACATATCATTTATGTACCCGTCGCTTCCCAGAGAAATGGATACATCTCGTTCAAGCAGTTCGGGGATAGGAGCTATTCCACCTCCAACTTCACAGTTTGATAAAGGCATGTGGACGCAACGTGTTCCAGCAGATGAAATTAATTCAATTTCCTTTTCGGATAGGTGAACACACTGTGAAGCTAGGAATCGTGAACCATTTATTCCGAGTTTTTCATAATGTTCGAAAGTTCGATGTCCGTAAGTTTTTTCACACCACTCTCCCTCATAAACCCCTTCGTTGCAATGAGCATGAAAGAGAACATTGTTTTCCTCAGCTAGTTCGAACGCCTCTTGAAGAAAGTCATCGGAGCAAGTAAATGTTGTATGAACGCTCATGAATCCAGCCACAAGATCTTCCGCAGTATTTGTTTCAATTAAGCTAATGTTTTCGCCAATTCCTTTTTGAGCAATTTCGCGACCTGACCGTTCATTGGCTTCAAAACTGAGCAAAGCCCTAAGTCCACGATTTTCTATAATTTCCTTTTCGAGTATGAGAGATTCGGGAAGCGATTGAGGAGCTTCTAAAATGTCGCAAAAAGTTGTTGTTCCAGTTAATAACATTTCGCTACATGACCAGTCAGTTGCAGCAGAAATCATTTCATGGTCAATCCTGTCCTCGACTAAAGGCCACCAAAACTTTTCCAGAAAAGACCAGAAATCTGAAGGTGCAGATTCTAAAGGTATGCCATGTGCTAAAACTCCGTACATATGAACATGGCCATTAACGAAACCAGGCATTAGTACTTTTCCTTCAGCTAATAAGATTTCATCTTCTGAAAACTTGGTTTCCAGTTCTTCGTTTGGTGCAACAGTGTGAATTTTCCCATCGCATACACGCACACCCCAGTTTTGTTTTGGTTCTTCTGAAGGTTCAGAAATCAACCAGTCAGGTTGAATTACGAGACCGCCCTTTGAGGGCATTGCTAGTCTCCTTTAAGCGCTCGATGCACGCGCTCAGGTGTAAAAGGAAGTTCGTCTATCCGGACTCCAGTAGCATTAAGGATTGCATTTCTTATAGCAGGAGCCACTCCATCTTTAGGTATCTCTGCAACTGCTTTTGCTCCAAAGGGCCCGCTGTCTTCCATTGTTTGGACTAAAAACACTTCAGTTTTGGGCATTTCATCTGCCCTGTAAATACGATAAGGACCAAATGAAGGATTGACCATAGTCCCTTTATCATCGAGAACAATCTCCTCGCAATGTGCGTATCCCAAAGCCTGAAGCATTCCACCTTCAACTTGACCACTTGCTGTTACAGGATTAATGGCTACGCCACAGTCCACTGCCATAATCATTTTTGTTACTTCAATCTGGCCTGTTTCGGTATCAATTTCGATTTCAACAAATTGTGCCGCAAAAGGAGGAGGGCAGTCAGGGGATACGTGTGATCCGGTTCCCATAATTTGTTCTTGTTCATTCAGATGTAAAGAATCTAGAGCGATTTCTTCAATACTTACGGACCGACCATCAGGCGCCCAAGCTCGCCTGTCACGCAATTCAATGGAACAAGGAATTTCTATGTCAAGTAACATTGCTGCGCGTTCTTTGAGTCTTTTACGTACAACATCCGCTGCTTTTTTAGCCGCGGCACCAGAAATATAAGTAGTGCTTGAAGCATAAGCACCAGTATCGAAAGGTGTGACATCCGTATCTGAAGAGTAAACCCTTATATCTTCTAGAGGCACGCCAAGAACTTCTGCAGCTATTTGTCCAAGGACAGTATCAGCCCCAGTGCCGAGATCTGTAGCACCGACGAGCATATTAAATGAGCCATCGTCATTTAATTTTATGCTGCAACCTCCCATATCCAGGAACGGAATTGATGTTCCATGCATGCAGAATGCAAACCCAAGTCCTCTTCTGATATGTGGTCGGTCAACGGGACTTTTCCAAGACTCGTCATGCCTGCGATGCCAACCAATCGCGCGACTTCCTTGAGCGACGCACTCTTCAATTCCATTCGACATAACTTTCGGATATTCATCGAGTTCTTCCTCTATTGTTCCCTGTTCACCCAAGTGCGGAGCAATATTCATTTCGTCTCCAACTTTCACCCAATTCTGTCTCCTGAATTCAATGGGATCCATCCCCAGATCAAGTGCAATATCTTCCATATGGGCTTCCAAACCGAAGAGAGCTTGAGGTGCCCCGTATCCTCTGTATGCTCCAGGCACAGGAATGTTTGTGTACATGACGTCACAGTCGAAACGTTTGTTATCACAGTTGTATGAGGAAAGACCCCTAAGCCCGGCAACTGTCTGCACGGTGTATCCATGAGTTCCATAAGGTCCTGTATTACCTACCAGTTTTAGTTCTTGAGCGACAAGATTTCCCTCTGAGTCAACGCCGGTCCTGTAAGTAAGTGTTTGCGGGTGTCGAGTTCTGCTTGCATAGAATTCTTCAGCTCTGGTTAGCTCGAGCTGGACTGGTTTTCTGGTAGCTATAGCTAAGTGTGCGACAATATCTTCAATAAGCATCTCTTGTTTAGCGCCAAAACCACCACCAATTCGCGGTTTGATAATTCTGACATCTTTAATATCCATTCCAACTAATGGGGCGAGCATGCGACGGGTATGGAATGGTACTTGCGTGGCTGTTCTGACAACAAGACGTTGATCGCTGTCAAGCCAAGCCGTGGAAATATGAGGTTCTATAGGGGCCGGTTGAACTTGATGCACCCTGAAAGTTTGTTCATAGGTTCGGTCAGCATTTTTTAGAGCGGAATCCACATCACCGCGTTCAGCGAATATTTGATGGACCAGATTTCGGTCTCTGTCAGCTATATCTACGGTGTCAACTTCATCATGAATCACTGGGGCATCAGGTTTACCGGCTTCTAATTCATCAAAGACTGCGGGTAAGACTTCGTATTCGACCTTTATCAGGCTACAAGCTTCTTCAGCTATCTCTGGAGTTTCAGCTGCCACTGCGGCTACACGATCACCTACATGTCTTACCTTGTTATCAAAACTGACTTGGTCGTGAGGTTTAGGATTCGGATAGGACTGTCCTCCAGAAGCGTATTTGATTCTGCTCACGTTCTCGTGGTGTATAACTGCATAAACACCTGAGAGAGCAAGCGCTTCTGAATCATCTATTGAGACAATCCTTGCATGGGCATGTGGACTTCGAAGAACCTTTGCATGGAGTAAGCCTCGAATGTCAAAATCGGCGGTAAAGGCTGGGTTGCCTTTCACAAGGCGAACTGCATCTACTTTGACTTCTGGTTTCCCTACTACTGAAGTTGAGGGAACTTCTGAAGAAGGAATCAATCTTGGGATAGCATCGGAAGCTTTAGGAGGGGAATCGTTTGGATCCACCTTCACAGGGTTGGTTCCATCAGTCATGGGCGTGAGAATTAATGGTCTAAACGGTTCTGGTTCCTCTCCGCGAAGAACTGCTGCAGCTTGTTGGACTGCTGCTACAGGTTTAACGTATGCGGTTTCTCTATCAAGAATCCCCGAAAGCATGTCACGTATTTCAATTTCAGTTGGATCAGGTGTTTCTTTCAATAGTTGCAGAGTGCCAAGAATCATTGCTCCGACTGAGTAGCCAGATTGCATAGCACCAGTTGCCGCAAAAGCAGCTTGAACAGGGTGGAGGGAAGAGTCTGTATTTAGAGATTCAAGTGTTACAACTGAATGCCCGTTTGCTTGAGCTGCAAGGATTACTTCGCTACTGGCGAGCAGGCCATCGAAAAGAACAGCTGAAGCTCCGGTTTCCCCAGATGAAGAACCAAAGCGGACGCTTGACATGCCTTCACGTCTAAGAACCATCAGTAAGGTTTCGTGAGCCTCACATTCGACTGCCGTCTCTTGACCGTTGAGTTCAATATTGATCTGCATTATTTCTCACCGTCAAGCAAATCAAGAGTTCGTGAAGCAAGAATTTTTACTAGATGCATTCTGTATTCCGAATCTCCGCGAAAATCACTAGAAGGTTGCAATGAAACTGTCGGACTCTCTGAATCCACAAGAACCGGAGTTGAAGCAACTCCCGTGACAGCCATCCGGTAACCATCAGAGCAACGTCTTGCGGTAACCGAAACAATAGGTGTATCAGACGGAGTTCTTCCTGTTGCTTCCATTACGCAATCCCCACCGGTATCTAAATTGATTGACAATATCAATTGTGTTCCGGAACTATCTGATTCACCTAGCACCTCCTGAAGAGGAACATTTGATTCTCCAGCAGAGTTTAGAATTGTGACTTCAGCATCGTGAACTAAGAGACTTGCTATTAATTGACTATCAGGATCACCACTAGCCACTGTTCCTCCAATAGTTGCCAAGGTTCTTAGAGTGCTCGGCAACTCAGAGCGCGAAGATAGTCGGATTGAATCAGGGCAACCAGAATTTTTCATTATCTCATCGAGCGTCGCCATGGAACCTATCGTCAATTTTCCGTTTGAACGCTCGATTCCTTTCAGAGGGAGACCTTGAAGGTCCACAAAATGAAGTGGTTCTTTATCTTCACTAGTGTTTAATAGAGTTCCCCCGGCTAACGGAACGTGTTCGTCTAGAGAAATAAGACTTAGTGCTTCTTCAAGATTTTCAGGTCTCTGGTATGAGATTATTTTGGCCATTAAATCTAGTTCCGATTCTAAAATATAAATATTGCTCCAAGAAGAAATTATCAGGAACTCAACGGTTCTCAACGTCAAAAGACCTAAGGTGAACCACAGAAGGCCAGTTTCACCCAATTAATAGCAGAAAGGCAGAGATGTCAGTTATAAAGATTAATGCAATAACTGTCCCAAAAGACCTGGGAGATGAAGTGGCTCGACGTTTCGCAGGAAGAATAAAAGCAGTAGACGGAAGAAAAGGATTTCAAGGTTTTGAATTAATGCGGCCTACAGACGACCGCGAAACATGGTTGGTAGTTACGCGCTGGGATACTGAAGAAGACTTTTTAGCTTGGGTGCAGTCACCAGATTTTGCAGAAGGACACCGTTCAGCTATGGAAGCCGCAAACGAACATCCAGAACCTCTGCCATTAACAGCTGAACTTTGGTCATATATCGTTGAATTAAATGCAGACGGTTCCACTGACTAACAGCAGGGGAGTTCACAGTAATCGTGTAGGTATCCCAGCTTTCTGAAAGACCTTTTCGGCGTATTCGGTTGCCGTGGCTATGACTTTTTTCTCATCAGTGAAAGTAATTTTCCTATCTTTTATCAATAACTTTCCATCGACCATCACGTGCATAACATCCCTTGGGGTGGCGCAATAAACAATTGCAGATTCAACTTTATGTACCGGTGCAGAGAAAGCCGTCATTAAATCAATGACCACAAGATCAGCTTTTTTACCTGCCTCCAACGAACCGATTTCTTCTTCTTTACCTACTAGTCGAGCCCCATGTCGACAAGCCAGATGAAGCACTTCTTCAGGTTGTAGAACACCTGCATCCAAACGATCAACTTTTTGCAGCAGGACAGTTGCCTTGCACGTTTCGAACATGTCCTGTCGATTGTTGCTTCCAGGACCGTCAGAAGCTAAGGCAACAGTGATGCCACGATCGACCATTTCTCTAATTTTTGCCACTCCAGAAGCTAGATACATATTTGACACTGGACAGTGAACAACTGAAGCTCCACGCTTCGATATCAAATCAATTTCATCCTCATCAAGCCAAATGGCATGTGCAAGTTGAATGTCCGGACCCAAAAGTCCTAATGATTCAAGCCAATGAACATGCCTGAGACCGCGTTCTTTAATGTTCATTTCCACTTCAATTGCTGTTTCAGCACAGTGAAGATGTGTAGAACCACCCCAGGACCTTGTAGCAGAAACAGTCTCAGTCATTGCATCGTTTGAACAGCCCCATGGGATCAGAGGCGCTAAACCAACCTGGATTCGATTGTTTTCAGCACCATGCCATTTTTCTCGTACAGGACCTATACGACTTATAACTGTTTGAGCTGATTCAGTTAGAGGGGGATGGTAATTTCGATCCGCCCATCCACTCGCCAATATGAATCTCAGCCCTACTTCAGATGCAGCCTGGCAAACAGCGTCATCTATTTGAGGGTCTATGTGAATATATTGATGGTCGACGACAGTAGTGGCGCCCCCTCTTAGATTTTCTATCAATCCCAATGTTGCGGCCGCTTTAGCAGAGTTAGCGTCAAGCTCTGAAGCTCCTGGCCAGATGCATTCTTCAAGCCAATCCAGAAGAGGCTTGTCATCGGCTAGGCCCCGGAAAAAAGTTTGAAAAAGATGTGTATGGCCATTCACCATTCCCGGAATTATCGCTGAACCATGAGCTTCGATTATTTCATCCGCCTCCTTACGGATACTCTTGGGTGCTTCGCCATTGCCTAGATCTTCGATTATGTCGTTTCTCGTAAAAATCCAGCCTGGGTCTAAAACAGAGTTTGAATCATCAACGGTCACGATTGCTGAACCCTCTAAAAGCACTGAGTCCATTACATAGACCAGTCAGCGAAAGCATCAATAACTGGACGCATATCATTCATAAGTGGGTAAAGAATCGGGCAAGTCACACCGGCGTCTACATATTCTTCAACGTTTTCACGACATTGCCGGCTTGTACCTGCAGCCATAAGCGACTTGACAAGATCGTCGGGGATCAGGTCAGCAGCTTTACGGTAGTCAGATTCTCTAGCCGGCCAGCCAACCACTTCTTTCACTCGCTCGACCAGATCAGGGTCGGCGCCACTAGCTTTCATTATGTGAGGTTCAGTTCCCAGATAGTAGGCAATAAGTGATTTTCCGGTACGAACAGCTTCGTCGGGGTCATCATCAGAAAGAGAACACACCAACAATTCAGGTCTGTCAATCTTGTCTAAGGTTTTTCCAGATTTTTTAGCTCCAATAGAAACCAGTTCGACAGCCTCACGAATGTATTCAGGTGTCACGATGTAGTTGAGAACTACACCGTCACAAATTTCGCCAGCTAGCTCTAACATTTTTGGGCCAGTTGCGCCGAGATATATAGGGATAGGCCTAGCGTCGACGTTGCCATATGCTACATCCAGTTTCACTCTGTCAAGATTTACGAATTCACCTGCATAGCTGACTTCCTCCATGGTGAAGAGCTCTCGGATTGATTCAATGTTTTCTCTCATTGCCTTAAGAGGTTTCTTTCTTTCTTCACCCACCCTGGAAGTAATGGGTTCCCACCAGGCGCCAAGTCCCAGCATCACACGGCTTTGATTAGTATCGTCGAGACCAGCCAGTTCCCACATAGTGCTCCAAGTTGCAGCTATGACTGCAGGATTTCGAGTCCAAATAGGTAAAACACCTGAACCAATTCGAACATTGTTTGTTTCAGTTAATAGAGCGCTCATCATGACCACACAGTCACGAGCCAAACGAGTGTCTGCTTGCCAGATTTCTTTTATCCCACGGCTCTCAGCATATTTAGCCATTTCTAGCTCATACGCGATCTCGTGTTTGTCTTGAAAATAAAGTGCGATTCGGGAGTTCATTTATGGCGACATTATCTCCTTTAGCGTAGTAGCGTCGTTATTGTGCCTTTAGTTCCTGTTAATCCCACTGGAATAGCTCCTCCCGCCGCTAACTACGAGCATGCAGTATTAGCTGAAGGTGCTTCACGGATTTTGCATACTTCTGGGATTGTCCCCGTAAAACCTGACGGAACTGTTCCAGAGAATATTAGTGATCAAGCAGAGGTCATTTGGCAAAATTTAAGGGAAATTCTTAAAGAAGCATCCATGGAGATAACTAACGTCACCTTGGTGACTACATATGTAGTACCGGATCAGGACTTATCTGAAGTCATGGCAGCACGA
>Ga0066373_10000028_pt1 | contig 20132 bp, 19 predicted proteins | sample Knorr_S15_td_O2m_FD_71216 | JGI IMG/M metagenome (GOLD analysis project Ga0066373, IMG submission 71216) | Marine microbial communities from Southern Atlantic Ocean transect - Knorr_S15_td_O2min_ad_340m_LV | ecosystem: Environmental > Aquatic > Marine > Oceanic | place: Southern Atlantic ocean... | reverse complement strand
CCTTCATTCGATACCGGTGATGAAAGAGATCGACTATGTCCCGAGTTAAATGAATTACTACCAGAGAGTTCAAATCAGCCTTATGAAATGAGAGAAATAATACAAACTGTGGTAGACGGTGGCGAGTTTCTCGAATATCACTCTTCATGGGCTGCGAATATCGTTTGTGGGTTCGCACGTTTAGACGGCCGAAGTGTTGGGGTGGTAGGAAATCAACCAATGAGATTTGCTGGTGTGCTTGACATCCAAGCATCTGAGAAAGCGGCACGCTTCGTCCGCACTTGTGATGCATTCAATATTCCACTTATAACGTTTGTCGATGTTCCTGGCTTTTTGCCGGGAGTCGATCAAGAATACGGAGGAATAATTAGACACGGAGCCAAACTGCTTTATGCTTATTGTGAAGCTACCGTTCCTCGTATTCAGGTAATAACTCGAAAAGCCTACGGTGGCGCTTACGTAGTGATGGATTCAAAATCAGTTGGATCAGATCTTTCACTTGCATGGCCGACTGCAGAACTGGCTGTTATGGGACCTCAAGGAGCAGTTGAGATTCTTTATCGTCGTGAATTACAAGAAGAAAAAAATCCTGATTTAAAACGAAATGAATTAGTTGAAGATTATCTTGAACGTTTTGCTAATCCTTATGTTGCTGCAGAAAGAGGATTTGTAGATGATGTCATTGATCCAGCAGAGACACGGAAACGATTAATTGATGGATTAGAAATGTTGGCTTCTAAGAGATCTGAAACCCCGAAACGCAAACATGGAAACATTCCACTTTAGGAAAATTATGCAAGTTTTAGATATTGAAGCAAAAGGTGCTTCTAAGGAAGAGTTGGAAGCGATAAAAATTGCTATCGAAGAAATGGCAGTTGATTTTTTCAGCATCAATAATGAAAATGATTCGGATAACGACTCAAAAGAGTGGAAATTTTCTGGTAGATGGTGGTTAGAAGGCAATAACGCTATCCATCAAACCGCAACTTGGGGATAGAATTTTTATTCGATTTCGATAGTTACGGATCGGATAAGAAGTTGCCTTTTGGGGCCACCCCCGTAAGGAGAGTTTTCATCTTTTTCATATAAATCCATCATTTTTTTCAAGATAGACAAACCTTGTGTATCTGTTTCACCGAAAACTATGTAGCTGCCTTGACTGTCTAGCAGACTTACTTCTTCACCCGTAGAAAAGAAAAATTGAGCACCAGAACTATTAAGACCAGATGAGCGAGCCATTATTAACTGTCCAGGTGAGTATGTGAAGGGTCCTTTTACACCTCCGTCACTTAAAGGTAAGAAAAGCCCCCCTTCATCTGAAATCGTATAACCAGGACCTGGATCTGACCAGTCGTTGGTATGAGGTGAACCACCTTGAATTATCCCGATAGAAGGGTCAAGACGAAAAAGAAGGGTGTTGTCGTAGTATCCATAGTTAGCCAATACAACAAAATTATTTGTTGTATTGGGAGTAAGAGAAGTATCTAAGAGAACTTTAATTTCACCTTCTGTCGTATCGAAAATAGCGGTATACGTTTTGTTTGGTTCTATGCATCGGGGAGGTCGTCTTATGAAGTCAATAGTTTGTGGTGAAGATTTATCATTTTTGGGGCAATTTGTGGGAACAATATTGCTTGAAAACTCGTTGTTATTATTTTCATTTGAATTTGAGAAAACGAGGGCGATCCCACTCCCTAAGAGAACAAAAACTAAAAGAGCTGCAGTGATTCTTGTTTTATTAGAGTGATTTCCTGAATTTTGTATTTGTCGCCGAGTTTTTTTAACCATAGATAGATCATATTAATTTAAGTTGTTTTAGCAATATTTAATTTGCACAAATCTGATGCCCTATGCCCGCTAGCGTAGATGTCTATGGGACTACTTGTTCAAAAGTTTGGTGGAACCGCAGTAGGAGACCCTGAACGTATTCGAGCTGTTGCGGATCATGTTGCACGCACCGTTAATAGTGGGAGTCAGGTAGTTGTAGTAGTTTCCGCTATGGGTAAAGAAACTGATGAGCTTTTGCGTTTAGCTGAAGATGTCTCTAGCAAAAGACCTGGTCGAGAAATGGACATGCTTATCACTGCAGGTGAGCGGAAAGCAATGTCTTTGTTATGTATGGCTCTCCATGATTTAGGAATTGAAGCAGATTCATTTACAGGAAGTCAGGCTGGTTTTTTAACTGATACAAATCATCAAAACGCCAAAATTGTGGAGGTAAGACCTGAGCGTATAGAGATGGCATTATCCGAAGGACGAGTTCCAGTTGTAGGAGGTTCTCAAGGCGTATCAGTTGATAATGATGTTACTTTTTTAGGTAGAGGAGGTTCTGATACGACCGCGGTTGCTTTAGCACATGCTGTTAAAGCCGATGCATGCGAATTGTACACAGATGTAACAGGCGTTTTTACGACTGATCCTCGTGTAGTTCCTTCAGCACGACTTATGACAAATGTATCTTTTGATGAACTTTTAGAAATGACAGCTACTGGTTGCCCAAAGCCGGCGATGCGATCTGTTGAATATGCTCGAACTCATGGAGTTAAATTGCATATTCGTTCAGCATTCACATGGCAAGAAGGAACATGGGTAGGAGAGGAGAAAGTAGAAATGGAACAAGCAATAGTCTCAGCGGTGACACATGATACTTCTGAGACAAAAATGACAATTTCAGGTGTCCCAGATAAGCCTGGTATAGCTGCGAGTGTTTTCCGCGCCCTTTCGGATGTTGATGTAAATGTTGACATGATTGTCCAAAATACTTCGGAAGATGGTGTTACTGACATATCTTTTACAGTTCCACATGGTGATCTTGAAGCTTCAATGTCAATAGCTGAGAATTTAGTTGGAGACATTGGAGCCTCTGGGGTTTCTTCAGATACAGAAGTAGCTCGAGTTACTGTGATCGGGGCGGGGATGAGGTCAAACCCAGGTGTTGCGGCTTCCATGTTTGAGACCCTTGCTGAAAATGGAATTAATATACAAATGATTTCAACCTCAGCAATTCGAGTCAGTTGTATGGTTGCAGAAAATCAAATCAATGAAGCGGTTCAAGCACTCCATGAGACCTTCGGATTAGCAGAATCTTGATCTTTCTTTTTAGGATTTTTCTTCCATTACCAGAAAGATTTATCTGGTAAAGATTATGTTCCGAAAAATTATTTTAAGTGTGTTGGTAGTGGCTGTATTAAGTTGTTGCAGTTCTGAAGTATCAGTTGAAAAAAATAATGATGTCGGACTTCTTTCAGAAGTTTCAAGTCAAGCTAGCAAATCGAATGACTTTCTTTCACAAGGAAATTTTTCTGCTGATCCTGACCTCTATAACCTTTCTGAATCTCAGATGAGTTGTGTAGTAGATCAATTGCTTAATTTTTTTAGTCCGGAACAAGTCAGTACTATAACCAGTGAAGGTCCAAATGTTGAACAAAAAGAGATTGCTCTTTCCGCATTAGAGTTATGCGACTTACTAGTTACTGTTGTGAATTTAGGGATCTTAGAAGGAATAGCTAATTCCTTCGGAACTTTTCCTAATGACACTGATTGTGTTCTTTCAACTATTAGAGAAAAAGAGTTAGTTCCAATTTTTGAAATTTTATTTTCCGAAATTGATTCGGCCGAAATGTCTGAAAAAATAGAAGAAATTTTATTAGAAAGCCGAATTTTGGACTTTTTGGTTACTTGTGTACTCGATGCAAAGTTCGGCCATTATCAAAATAATGATCTTGTATGCAGAGGCCTGTTTGACCGTGTGGCGAAAATGATGACAGCGATCATTCGTCAAGGTATTCAAGTTGAAGAGGGTCCAACGGTCAATCCTGATTTGTTAGTCGAATTGTTCTCGATATCTGATGAGATTTATATTTGGCTTTCGAAAAATGTTGATATAGCAATTGCTGAGGATGCGTCAATAGTTCGTGATGCATCTATATATGTTTCTAAAGTCATGATTGAGTCCTTTAGAGATTTAGGATCCGATGCCGAACCCGAAGAAGTATTAGAAGCAATGTTTGTTGCTGTCGTCAGGTTGGATACTGAATTGGCTGAGGAGAGAAATTCGATAAACCAAGCCCAAGAAAGATTAGAACAGTATTTAGTTTCTGTTTGCGGTGATTCAGCAACGTACCTTTTTAATTTGCTATCTGGAATAGGGCAAAAGATTTGAAACTATCTATTAATTTAAAAAAGTTAATTTTATGGGTTTTGATGCTCATATTGTTAACAGGCTGTGGTGCAAGTCTCCGGAGTCCCGATAAAGCTCAAAATGAGCCATTAGACATTTCATTCAAATTCGAAAATGAAGAAAATCAAACGCTTTCAGCTAATGCAGAAAAGTCACCAGATAAAAAGTTGATTCCACTTCCTACATACGAACCTTTAACTACGGAGATTCCAGAAGGTTTTTGTCTTGCTCTAGCGAAAAAATCTGCGCAACTGATGATTGAAATTGAAAAAGAGTTAGCAGCTATAGACACAAGTGAAGCGCAACTTTTACAGCAATTAATTTTACGATCTGAAGAATTAGTCAGTTGGGTATCAGCACGTGTTCCTTTTTTAGTAGCTAGTGAAATTTTTGAACTTGTTTCTTTTTATGAAGAGTTAGTTGAAGCATTAAATTCAGTTACACATCAGAATGTCACTACAGTTCGCATACAAGGTTTGATTTCTTCTTCTCTTCTCTCTCGAGATTCTGTTAGTCTTGATTCTTTTTTGAATGCTTCAAATCAATTAGGTGGATATGTCGAAGATTCTTGTGGCCCTGGGTATCCGTTATTAACCACATTTACTGGTTTGGTTTCTAACCAGCAGGTGGAGGATTTAGGAGAATCAGAGAATGTTATTAAAGATTTTTTGGATATCTGGCCTAAAGAAGAAGTAGAAACTATTGATACAAACTAATTATCTAAAAATTTATTAAAAACGTCTAAAAATTTTGAACACCGATTTGAACACCCGTAGTCTGAATACATGAATATTGCTGTTGTTGGAGCCACAGGACAAGTAGGCCAAGTAATGAGAGCCCTTTTATGGGAACGTGAATTCCCTGTTGGCGACATTAGGTTTATGGCATCTTCTCGGTCTGCTGGGAGTGCGTTAAATTGGGGGAATCAAAAAATAATTGTTGAGGATTCTGCAAAAGCAAATTGGTCAAATGTTGATATTGCTTTATTAAGTGCCGGTAAAACTGCCTCATTGGAAATTTCACCTGTAATAGCAGCTTCAGGGGCGACAGTAGTTGACAATTCGTCAGGATGGAGAATGGATCCAGAAGTACCTCTTGTAGTTAGCGAAGTTAATCCAGAAGCTCTTGATGAAATACCAAAAGGGATTGTTGCAAATCCTAACTGTACAACAATGGTTGCTATGCCTGTTTTATCGCCATTGCATAAATGTGCTGGACTTTTATCACTTAGAATTTCGACTTATCAAGCAGTTTCCGGAGCAGGTTTAGCTGGTGTAGAAGAACTAGAAGGGCAAATTAACTCAGCTACAGGTAAAGCCACTCAACTTGCCTACGATGGTAAAGCCCATGAATTTCCTGAACCGAGTTCTTTCCCGCAGTCAATTGCATTTAATGTTTTACCTCATGCAGGCTCTTTTGTTGACGACGGCAGAGGAGAAACTGATGAAGAGCAAAAGTTACGAAATGAGAGTCGAAAAATTTTGAATATTCCTAATTTATTAGTTTCACCTGTATGCGTTAGAGTTCCTGTGTTTACCGGTCACTCTTTAGCAATAAACGCTGAGTTTGAAAATTCTATTTCCCCTGAGGAAGCCACAGAAATACTTTCTAATACTTCTGGTGTTACTTTATGCGATGTCCCGACACCAATTGATTGCACAGGCATTGATGACACTCTTGTTGGACGTATAAGAAAAGATGAAACTGTTGAAAATGGTTTGGCCCTATTTCTATCTGGTGACAATCTTCGTAAAGGTGCCGCATTGAATGCAATTCAAATTGCAGAAAAATTATTAAAACGCTGATATAGCGGAGAAAGGTTCAATTATGAAAGTAGGTATTACACTTCCGGCTCAATTCCCATTTGATAGCACTGAACAACTTTTACCTGTTTATGAGGAAATGGGAGTTGACTCTTACTGGGCTCCAGATCATTTACTTGGAGTATTCCATCCGGATCTATGGTCAGAGATACCTCTTTCAGTACTAGCTGCTGACCCTGATGCTTTTTACGATCCTTTTGTATATGGAGCACGAATTTCAACTATGACCGACAAGCCCTATGGTATTTCAGTTACTGATTCGACTCGCCGTAGAGCACCTGATTTAGCTCGCACAGCTCTTTCACTTAATGATTTAATTCCTGGTGGATTTATTTTAGGAGTTGGGTCAGGTGAAGCTGAAAGCCTTTTACCGTATGGCTACCCCTTTGAAAAACCTGTAGGTATTTTAGAAGAATGTCTTATTGAATTACGTTCTCTGATTGATGACGGGCATATGCCAGAAAACAAAATTGGACGAATGGGCTTACCTCTAGAAGCTGAAGGTAGAGGAAAACCAGCTATTTGGGTTGCTGGGCACGGGCCACGAATGCTAAAACTTACTGCACAATATGGAGATGGATGGATACCCGCATGGTGGATGAGTCCTGAAGAATATGGACAGAAACTTTCAACCATTGTTGATTATGCAAACTCGTTTGGACGTCCTACACCGGAAGCTTCATTATTGACTTTTGTTTTATTTAGTGAATCAATCGATAAGGCAGAAGAAATGTTTGAAAAAGAACCATTAGGAAAACTTTTCGGCCTTTTTGCGATGGGTGATATTTGGGAATCGAACGGTCTTGAACATCCATTAGGAAATGATTCAAAAGGTTTTATAGACGTAATTATTCATGATTTAAATGCAGATGACCTAAGAGATCTGGCTCCTACAATTCCTTTCGAGATGGTTAAGGAAGTTTTATTTATAGGAAATGCCCAAGAATTGGGACAACAATTTGAAGGATACGCAAAGGCCGGGTTAGAACATCTAATAATTGGGAATTTGACAGGTGTTGTCGGAGGGATGGATGAGATTATAGCTAGGGGAATGGAACTACCCCAGCTTATGTCTGTACTCAAAGAACTTTAAATTAACTTAAGGCGGATTTTCCACATATCGTTGCATCGCCATGTCTAGGGATAGGTCAAGCTGGTTAGAAAGACTTGCCAACCAAGCTAAAACGTCAGCTAATTCATGCAACTGGTCTTCTTGTGATCCTTTTCTAACAGCTTGAGCTAATTCACCGACTTCTTCACACAACCATGCAACTGTTGAAGGGAGACCTCGACTTCTGTCTTCTTGCCCATATAGATTTTCCATTAAGTCCTGTAATTCATTTAGTTCCATTTAAAGACCGTAATATGAGTCGGTAAAACTTTCAGGTATCCCTGTATTGAGAGCTTTTTTGGTACACAATCTCATTAAATGATTTCTGAAAGTGAAGCTACAAATCTTCTACTTGCACTAGATGCATTAGATGAATTAGAACAAGCAGCTTTAAAGATGGTTCGAGCTGAAATCGAATGTGGCCCTGTTATAGATGGACTAATGGCTGATCCATTAACAGAAGGGTCCCGTTTGGATCTTCTTTATGTCGTTGATACTTTAGTCGCAGACTTATTGACCGCGATGGGGAGACGTAGAACTGTTGGAACACTGCTCCAGGAAGCACCGGCAAGTTCAGCTCGTGATGCATTGACAGCGCATTTATCAGAACAAGGTTAAGAACTAAGAAGGTTCAGGTAATTTTGCCAAATTTTCGATGACTTCTATATTTTTCAGATTTAGAAGAGTATTTGGATTTATTCTTATTTTCTGATCACGACTTCCGCCTCCCACAATTATCGAAGTTCTTTCCATAACTGCATCATCTACCCAGATAGGTAGAGGTGAGGGGAGGCCAAAAGGTGTAACTCCACCAACTATCATCCCAGTAATGTTTTCGGTTTCCTCACCGCCGGCGAAAGAAGCTTTTTTTGTGCCCAGTTTGTTACGTACTGCACCGTTTACGTCGAGTTTATGTGTCGCTAATAAAATACATAAAGTAAAAATTTTTGGATCTGATTTTCCAACAACCAAAATGGCGTTTGCTGAGTCTTCAGGGGAAATTCCATAATTCTCACAGAAGCTGGCTGTATCAGCCAGATCTGGATCGCAAGGCATAATTTCATATTCAACTTTTAATTTGTTTAGCTCGGAGATCACTACATCACTAGCAACAGATTTTTTATACTCGTTCATAGAGACTCCAAGGTATTACCAAAAAGTTATTTACTTGATCTAATCCCATAAAAAACAGATGACAAAACTAATAATCCACCGATGAAAGTTGTCATTTCGGGGACTTCATCAAACCATATCCAGACCCAAAGCGAAGCGAAAATAGTTTCTACTGGGGTGAACATACTTACTTCTGCAGCTGAAGCATGTCGTGTAGCGGAAACCATACACAGTCGTGCAATCGGTCCAACAAATAAACCCATTCCTAGAGTGCATAAAAGAGCACGTTTATCTAGTGTGTCGAACTGAGCTGGGATAAAAGTAAAAAGCATAATAAAAAAGGGTGCAATTAAGACGACGAGAGTTCTAGACATTTCTTTAAAATGTCTCCAAATCACAAGATTTGTACTGAAAACTAAAATTGCCAGAAGAGCCATTAGATCTCCATCTAAGCCTCCAGTGGTTAGAGAACCTGAAACAATTATTAGGATTCCAATAAATGTTCCGCTGATAGCTTTCCAGATTCTTCTGGAAGTTTTTTCACCGATAGCAAATTTGGCTATTAAACCAGCAAAAATTGGAGCGCCTGCCACAATAGTTACAACGTTGGCAACTGCAGTTCTTGTGACAGCTTGAATGAATGCAGTAGTTCCTATAGCTGCAAGTGCTGAAGAGAGTAAGAGTGGCCATTTATAGGCAGTAATTTCTGTGACTACGGTTTTGCCTAGTGTTTTCCAGACAATTATGGATATTGAAGGAATAGAAAAAACGCCAACGAAAAAAGCGATAGTCCAACCATCGATTTCTGCAATTCTTGTAAATAAAGAGTCTGTTGAAACAATAAACATCCCACTAGCGGATAAAAACAAACCAAAAGGTCTGCCTGAATGAGTGAACTGTTTTAGTTGCTTTTTTCTCATCGAGGGACTTTACCTTGAAGCCCGATCAGGACACATGCTTTTGTATCTGAAAAGATTTGTTTGAGAAATAATGAAGAAACCAAACATTCTATTTATAACCATTGATCAGTTAAGAGCAGATTGTCTTGAAGCGCGTTCAGAACGTGTTGTTAAGACACCTTACTTAGATGCATTAGCCTCTCAGGGCGTTAGATTTGCGAATCATTTCACTCAAGCTTCGCCATGTGGACCCAGTCGCGCAAGTTTATTAACAGGGACGTACTTGCATACTCATCAGTCAGTTTTTAATGGAACACCCCTCGACGATAAATTTACAAATATTGCTAAAGAGTTTCGTACAGCTGGTTACGATCCTTTGCTGTTCGGGTATACAGATACAACCATTGATCCTCGAACAGTAGATGAAAATGATCCACGTCTTTTAACTTATGAAGGTCATTTACCCGGTTTTAATGTAGCTCTTCCACTCCCAGAAAATAGAGACGCATGGTATCAATGGCTTTCTGAAAAAGGTTATGACATTTCTGATAGGAAAAAGTTCCTAAAAGGAATTGAGGAAACTGAAATCCCTCCTGGAAGAGGAAAAACATGGCCCCCATCCCCTTATGAGACAAATGAGACTGAGACCGCTTTTGTTGTTGGAGAAGTTATCGACCGGTTAGAAAATTTACACGAACCATGGTTCTTACACGTATCAATATTAAGACCACACCCACCTTTTGTTGTACCTGCTCCTTATAACGATTTATACGACCCTGCAGATGTTGATGAGCCTATTATCCCTAGTGATAGTGGCCATCCGTTCATAGATTCACTTTCAACAATTGATTTTTTTAAAGCCCCCTCGGAACCCATTGACAGGCTTCAATTGAAAGCAACTTATTTTGGAATGGTCACTGAAGTAGATGATCAAATAGGAAGGTTGACTGGATTTTTGGATCAAAAAGGACTAGCAGAAGACACGATTGTTTTGGTTACATCAGACCATGGTGAACTGCTAGGTGATCATGGTTTAGTTTCTAAGTTCGGTTTTCACGACCAAGCTTTTCATGTCCCCATGATTATTAGATACCCAGCTCTAGAAGGTCCTAAAGGTTTAATAATTGAAGAATTTACAGAGAACGTCGATGTTATGCCGACTTTATTAGATCTAGCAGGGTTATCAATTCCTGCACAATGTGAAGGGGATTCAGCCAGGGTATTCCTAGAAGGGGAAAAGCCAACTGAATGGCGAAAAACGGTTCACTGGGAATTTGATTTCAGAGTATTTGCCGAGAGAATTGGACTCCCTTTAAATGAATGCCGTTTAATTGTTCATCGTGATAACAGAGGCAAACTTGTGCATTTCCTTGGCATGCAGGACATCTTTTTTGATCTAGAAACAGATGAATGTGAAAAACATCCACTGTTTGAACATTCTTTGATGGAAGGTTTTTCTTCAGAACTGAGTGAATGGTTACCTGAAATTCCGGAAAGTCCCCTTGTGAATCTCTTAGCTACTACTGAAGGAATGGTTACTCTCAAAAATCCTAAATGATTCTTTTAAAAACTTTTCTCTACGTAACAGTACTTCTAGGATTAGTTGTAGGAAAAATTTTAAGTTTAAAATTTTTTAGGGGGAAGATTAAATGGTTTTTATATTCTCGGATTCAAATAATTGTCGAATCTAATAAAGGGCTCATCTTGGGAAGTACTAGAAAATTTTGAAAGATTCAGTCAAGTAAACGATGTTTTTAATCGTGCCTTTTGGGATTCTGAAATTGCTACTGAGGATGCACGTGAATTTTTTAGATCACACCGTGAACCACTAAAAAAATGGCGTAATGCATCTGGCTTTGAACAGAGGGATTACGCGATTAGAAATGCCGCTTGGCATGTTGCAGATGTCTTTGCTGAAATGCGAGATGCAGATGATTTAAGAGATGGTTTTCTTTCACCATTAAGCCAGTTACGACAGGGTCCAGATGAAGCTTTTGATTTAGGAAGCCCGGAACAAGCTTCAAAGACTATTAAGCAAGTGTCAAAACTTTTTGGTGCTGATTTAGTTGGCATTTGCAAATTCGATGAACGGTGGGTTTATACCCAACGGTATGCACGAAGTTCTAGTGAAGGAAAACCTGAAGGCCATCCTGTTGATCTCCCAGAAAATCTTCAGGGTGTCATAGTCGTTGGTCAAGCTATGGACCATGATCTCGTTGATACAGTTCCTTCAGCACTTTCAGGTGCAGCGGTAGGTCTTGGTTATTCAAAAGATGCGCTAGTACTTTTAGCGACAGCTCAATGGCTTTTAAATCTCGGCTACTCAGCGGTACCAAGTTTAAATGACACTGCTCTAGCCATTCCTTTAGCAATCCAAGCTGGACTAGGTGAATATGGAAGACACGGCATGGTAATAACGCGTGAATTTGGACCAAGAGTTCGGTTTGGCAAAATTTTCACAAATGCTCCAATGGCATTTGATAACCAAGTTGAGTTCGGGGTTACAAAATTTTGTGAAAAGTGCAGAAAGTGCACGAATGCATGTCCACCCAAAGCAATACCTGATGGCGAACCTTCACCAGTAAAACTAAATTTATCCTCAATTTCGGGTGTAAAAAAATGGTCAGTTGATGGAGAGAAATGTTTCTCTTATTGGGCAAAAATAGTGAGTGACTGCATGATTTGTATGCGAGTTTGTCCTTACAACAAAGACTTTACAAAGTTTCGTCACAAAATAGGTTTACGTCTAGCTTCTACAAAATTAAGAAATATCATGTTAATGCTTAATGATTTTTTAGGTTATGGAGAGAGACTAAAACCAAAATTATGGTGGAATGGCGAAAGCCGTAGAAAAATCTAACTCTTAAGATTCGTTGGTACTTTTACCTTCAAGATCCTCTATCTCCGTGTTCAGTCTTTTTATGGTTTGACTTGCTGTCGTTTTAAAAAGAAAAGGGAAAATAGCGTGAAAAAGTGCAGCAACTGATGCCACCGCCATTGAATAGGAAATTTTGAAAGCTCTTAGTGCGTGCTCCGACCATGTTTCCCCAACTGACGATGGATGGTCTGAAAAAATACCGATAATCCACAATACCTAACGATCGGAAATTAAAAAGCATCAGGAAAGTTTAAGAAAAAGAAAGGGCACTTTCGAGGTCTTCTAAAAGATCCTCTATCGATTCGATACCAATCGAGAGACGTATTAGATCCTCAGGAACTTCGAGTGGAGAACCTGCAACTGATGCGTGTGTCATTGCGCCGGGATGCTCGATCAAAGATTCAACAGCTCCAAGAGATTCAGCCAATGTGAACACTTTTGTAGAAGCAGAAATTTTTTCCGCCTCTTGGCGACCTCCAGAAATAGTAAATGAAACCATTCCACCAAAATCTTTCATCTGTTTTTTTGCAATCGCGTGCCCTTTATGATCGTCAAGGCCGGGATAGAAAACTTGTTTGACTTTAGGTTGTTGGCTCAAAAAATTAACAACTGCTTTGGCATTTTCGCAGTGGCGATCCATACGCACAGCTAGTGTTTTAATTCCTCTTAAAACTAGATAGCAATCGAATGGGCTTGGAACAGCTCCGACAGCATTTTGAGTAAACGAAAGATGCTCTACAAGACTTTCGTTATTTGTTGCTACAAAACCTCCCACTACATCACTGTGGCCACCTAAATATTTTGTAGCTGAGTGGACAACAGCATCAGCACCTAAAGAAATAGGTTTTTGTAAATAGGGTGTAGCAAAAGTGTTGTCGACTATAAGCAACCCTCCAAGTTCATGTGTGATCTCTGAGATTTTTTGAATGTCTACAACATTCAGTAGAGGATTAGTTGGAGTCTCAAGCCAAACTAATTTTGTATCAGTAGTCCAAGCTTCTTTAATTGAATTTGGGTTACTTAGATCAATTGCTTCATGAGAGATTTTGTTTCGACCATATATTTTGTCAATTAATCTGAAAGATCCTCCATAGGCGTCATTCCCCAGAATAATCCTGTCGTCCGGTTCTAAAAAACGAAGCAAGGAATCCTCTGCAGCCATTCCGCTAGAAAACGCGAAACCGTATTGTGCGCATTCGAGGCTTGCTAGGCATGTTTCATATGCATGTCTAGTCGGATTGCCGGTTCTTGCATACTCATAACCAAATTTTGGTTGCCCTACAGCGTCTTGTGCAAAAGTGGTTGACAGTGCAATAGGTGTAACAACCCCACCTGTACGCGAATCGTGTGGTTGTCCTGCTCTAATTGCGCGAGTTTCAAATCCAAAACCTTCAGGATCTTCAAAACCTGACAGAAGCGGGTCACCGCCATGTGTTTCCATTAATTCCCCAACTAGTCAATCTTTAAAGGTTTTCCGATTCTGACACAAAAGCTTCAACTTCAGATTTCGTGAGAACAGTAATTGGTCTACCTTTGTCTAACACCAAAAAAGTTTTTGATTTACCAAATAGCTTAACAACATTGAAAATACTTTCTCCTACACCAACAAGTTCAAGCGGTGGCTGCAAAAAATCTTTAACAGTGAGACCGTCTTCATTTTCTGAGTTGTTGATCAATATTTCTTTCGAAACAGAACCTAGTACTTCAGCTGCAGAAATAGGCATTTCACCAACGGCTACCGGTAAATGAGTGATTCCATTTTTTTCCATGGTTTTTAAAGCTGAAGAAATTGTTTCTTCAGGATTTAGGTATACCAGTTCGACAGGTTCTAAATTTCTGAATTTAATTGCATCGAGAACAGATTTGTGGGAAAGCGGATCGTCATCACTATTTGAAAATCCCATTTTCGCCATCCAAACAGGATTGAAAATCTTGCTCAAATAGCCTCTTCCTGAATCTGGAAGAAGAACAACTACAAGGTCGTCTTTAGATAGATCTTCTGCAAGTTTTAGTGCACCTGCTACTGCGGTACCGCAGGACCCACCAATTAAGAGCCCCTCTTCTTCAGTAACACGTTTTGTCATCGAAAATGAGTCTGCGTCGCTAATTGGAATAGTTAGATCTACGACACTCTGATCATATGTAGTTGGCCAAAAATCTTCACCCACTCCTTCAACTAGATATGGGCGTCCAGAACCTCCTGAAAAAACTGAGTTTTCGGGGTCGGCTACAACTATTTGAATATCTTTGTTCATTTCTTTCAAAAACTTTCCGACACCACTAATAGTTCCACCTGTTCCAGCACCAGCAACAAAATGTGTTATCTCTCCATTAGTTTGTTCCCATATCTCAGGACCAGTTGTCTCATAATGTGCTTGAGGATTATTCGGATTGTGGTATTGGTTAGGTTGGAAGGCATTTGGGGTTTCTCTAACTAAACGCTCGGCTGTCGAATAATAGGAGTTAGGGTCATCAGGTTCAACAGCTCCTGGACAGACAACCACCTCAGACCCATAAGCTCTTAATAAAGAGACTTTTTCTTCACTTACTTTGTCGGTCATTACGAAAACACATTTGTAGCCACGTTGAGCTGCAACGATTGCCAAACCAACACCTGTATTACCTGAGGTTGGTTCAATAATGGTTCCCCCCGGTTGTAGGAGTCCTTCTTTTTCAGCCGCATTTATCATCGCTATTGCTACACGGTCTTTTGTGCTTCCACCAGGATTGGTAGCTTCTATTTTTGCGATTATTGGGCATGGTGCACTTGATGCAATTCTTTTTAATTGCACCATGGGTGTTTTACCTATTAAATCAAGTACTGATTCTGCTACGTCTAAGTCTGAAAGTTCCATTTACTTTTCCTGTAATTTCTGGAATCGTTAAAGTTTTCTTTTAAGTTTGCCGACTTCAAAGTGTCTTTACTTACAAAATTGGTTTCTTTTCAAATACTTAATTATGAGAGGCGTAAGCTTTCTGGTTCTTTTTACGGTTTTGATGATTTTTCTTGTTTTGGTTTTTATTTGAAGGACGGTTATGTCCGTTAGAGTTTTTTGACTGAGTTCTCTTTTTTGAAGAAGAAGTATGTTGTTTATTTTTTGATTGTCCATTTTGATTATTTGAGCCACTAGGGCGGTGCTTATTACTGTTACGCGTTTTGTTGTTGTTTTTATGTTTGTTGCTGCCTCGATGCTTGTTATTGCTTCTGTGTTTGTTGTTCCCTTGTTTCTTGTGGGAATTACTTTTCTTGTGAGAAGTTTTTTTCGTGTCTGAATTTTTAGTTTCGTTTTTTTCTTTGTAAGGAGCTTGAAATTTTTTCTCCGAGTTGTTGACAGGAGAAAGGTGTTTCAATATTTCGATATCGGGTTCCGTCATTTGTTGATCAATATCGATTTTGTGTTGGAGTCGACGAGACTTTTTCTTTTGATCGGGGGCTACAAATGAAAGAACGACTCCACTTTGACCTGCTCTGGCAGTTCTTCCTGATCTATGTATATAGGCTTTGTGGTCTTCTGGCGGGTCGTAGTGGATTACAGATGCGACACCGTCTACGTGTATTCCCCTTGCAGCAACGTCAGTAGCTATAAGTGCTTGGACATGGCCTCTAGTGAAATCTGAGAGTGCTCTAGATCTTTGATTTTGGCTTTTGCCCCCATGGATTGTTACACCGTGGATTCCAAGTTTGTTGAGTCGTTTAGCAAGGCGATCTGAACCATGTCGTGTTCTACAAAAAATAATTGCTGGCCATACTGCATTTACAGCTTCTGCAGTTACCTCTGTTTTATTTGTGTTTGTAACTTTCCAAAAGAGATGGTGAGCAGATTTGATGTCAGGTGTCTCTTCACCTATTTCATGACGTATCGGATTTGTTTGGTATTCGCGGGTGAGTTTCGCTACATCTCCATCCAGAGTTGCTGAAAAAAGAAAAGTTTGTCTTTTCCGGTTTGTTTGATCTAGTAAACGTTTAACTGATGGCATGAAACCCATATCAGCCATACGGTCTGCTTCATCTAGAACGACATGGTTAACATTCGAGAGGTTTACGAAACCTTGGTCAATTAGATCTTCAAGTCTTCCAGGGCAGGCAACAAGAATGTCTATTCCTTGTTTTAACGATCTGATTTGGTTTCCGTAACCTACTCCACCATAGACAACTCCAACTTTTGTTTTTCCAGCAAGTGATCGGAGTTCAGAAAATATTTGTTCAGCTAGCTCTCTTGTCGGAGCGAGAATCAGTGATCCAGGATGGTTTGGCTCTCCACGTCTGCTGTTAGCTATTAGAGGTATTCCAAAAGCGATGGTTTTTCCAGATCCTGTTGGAGCACGTCCGCAAATATCTTGGCCGTCAAGTCCGTCAGTTAGCGTTAACTTTTGAATTTCGAAAGGTCTTAAGATTCCTTTGTTTGCTAGAGATTTGCAGATGTTTTCAGGCACGCCGAGCTCGGCGAATGTAGTTGACATGTTTTCCTTTAACCCGCGCGTGCAGGTTGTTATTGGGCGTTATACGACGCTTTCTTAAAAATAGAATGGCTCACGGTGAGGAAGAGGTGTGAACCGAAACCCGCCATAAACCCACTAGCAAAATTTGCCAGAGTGCTTTAATGATAACGTCAAGAAGCAGAGGTTCCTCGGTGGTAGTCGAAACCTAGGTTCGAATTTAAGTTGAATTTGTTAAGGGCAGGTTTAGATTTCGTTGAACCAATCACTAATTTCATTGCATAAAATGATTGAGTTTTTTATGCAGTGATTGCAAGTCAAACAGATTTTTTTACTATTTTGAGCTTCTCTGATTGGGCTTATTTCATGTCCTAAATGATTTTTAATTTTTTTGAACTCTTTCTTTCTATAAGATTTTTTTATGTGAGAACTGACAATGTCAGAACACGTCTCACACCAAAGAAATAAAATATCTTTTTCGATATTTCCTTGCCCATCTTCACCGTATTCGATGGTTAATTTATGGTTTTCGTGTTGAGCCCAGTAGTCAGCTCCAGCTTGTATACGCTTTCCGCCTTTTTCCAAATGGACTAAGTATCTTTTAAGCCATTGAATCTTTTCTTTAAGTTGTAGTTCAAGTTTTTTAGATTCAGTTCGCTCAAATTCCACATTCTCTTGTTCGACATAAATAAGAAACTCTTGGTACATTTTCTGGAGTTTTTCAGAAAGCTTTATTTCTTCAGTGTCTAGGGTCATACATCTAGAGTAACTTTTTATCTTTTGTTAAACGAGTTGATAATAATGTTTAGTTTTTTGAAAGCAACTTCATTATTTCTCTTGCAACCATCGGGGCAGCATTTTGATTTTGACCCGTAACAAGATTGCCGTCTACCTCCCAATGGTTCGCTAACGGGTCACGGAATCGATGAGTGCATTTGAAATCTGCACCCAATTTTTTTAGTTCAGTTTCAGGATGGTGGGGAGTTGCGTCAATTCCTAATTCTGAAACCTGCTTATTAGTCACACCCGTAATACGACGCCCTTCGATTAAAGGACGACCTTGAGAGTTGCGGGCTTGTAGAAGACCTAATGGGCCATGACAAACTCCACCAATTATTTTTCCTTTGGTATTAGCTTCAGTAACTTTTTCTCCAATTATTTCAGAAAAACCTAAATCAAAACTTGCTCCCCATCCACCAGCGAAATAGATCACATCGTAAGTATCAATTTCGGTATTAGACATTGAAATCGAATTTACAACTTTTTTCTTAAGAAGGTCATCGGCTAGAAAGCGATCATCATGATGAGATCTGACAATACCTCTTACTGAAAGAGGGTCAATAGAAATGTGCCCACCTAATGGACTCGCCAGATCAACTTCAATCCCAGCATCAGTAAATAGGTAGTAGGGAACAGTCATTTCGGAAGAAAATACACCAGTAGGTTTTGCCACATCTAACCATGAATGATTTGTGCAAACAATTAAAGCGCGAAAACCATTTAGGTCCGATTTAAAGGATTCTGAGTCTTCAGGATGTAAACCTAATTTTTGTAAAACACTTCTCAATATTCTTGCTGGAATAGCAGGAGTTTTAAGAGGTATTTGTTCTTTTGGGGGCTTTCGCCGAGCGTAAGGCCATGGATTATTTCTTTTAGGGACTTGGTTGGCGGATTCTTCTTCTAAAGATTTTTTCAAATAATCGAAGACTTCTGAAAAAGCAAGGTCATTTGATTTGTTTTCTAACTCTATTGGATCAGAATCGAGGTTATATAACTCCCATTGATCAGGAATCTTAGAATTTCTATGTTTTATCCCCATAGGAGAGCTAGAGGCTAGGTGATTTTCGTGAGGATGAGACCAAGTAGACGGATCATCAAATGCTTTAACTAATTTCCAAAGGTTGCCGCTACCGCCCTTAGCGTCAGTTTCATCAACTTTCACTACAAGACCTTCAAAATTAGAAGCGACATAAGAAGGAACACGGATCCTCATAGGTTTAGGTGGATTATTTGCTCGACCAAGATGGCGAGCAATTGCAGATGCCAGAGTGTCTCCTTCAAGCATGTTGTCTCTAGTCATCATGTAAACACCTCTTTTTGAAAATAAATTTTCATTATGATTTTCCAGCAAAGGAGAAAGGTCACGGCCAGGGAGTGGATGCATTTCAGTAAAAGAAGGAGAGAGTCTGTCAGACAGATCGTCTTGGTTAAGGCCTGCTAAACCTAGAGCAGTTGGGATTAGGTCGATGTGTGAAGTTGGAATGTTTGAAATAATTTTAGAGGATGTCGGTTGGTTACCTGTCTTAACGATCTGGAAAGGGACTCGTGTGGCTTCGTCATACAAGGTGAACCATTTTTGATGAAGACCGCCATGAGCTCCTAAAAGATCTCCATGATCAGATGTGCGGAAAATAATTGCTTCATTTGAGTCATTTTCTGAAACAGTTTTACGAACGCTATCAATGGGTCCATCTACTTCAAGATGAAGTCGGTAGTAAAGATCACGGTAAGCCTGCTCGTTGCGTTCATAAATATTCTTAACTCGACGGTATGGTCCGTACCCCGAGAAATAAGCATTTTTGTAAGCAATTTGCGACGCAGGTTTAGAACTGAGGTCTTCATGACGTGTAGGAGGTTCTGGTACTAGAGGAGGGTCGAGACTGCATTTTTCTATTGGACTATTTTCTTGTCTTCGCCATCCTGGGAAAAGGACTATGTCATGTGGATTTACAAAGCTTGCAACAAGAAGAAATGGGCGCATAGCTTCTTCTTCTCCTGATTTTCTTCGCGAATAACGATCTTCTAACCATGCAACAATACGTTTTGCAATTAGTTTGTCACGAATGAAACCTGAATTAGCGAGAGGTGCTCCATGTGGTTCAGGTCCTACCCATCCTGAAAATCCAAATTCTTCCAATGGATTGGCTTCTAGATAAGTTTTGACATTTTCTTCAATTACTTCACCATTTTCCGTGTTGGTTGGGATCGGTAATCCAGTTTCAGGGTTAATCAGATCGGCGTGACTCATATGCCATTTGCCGTCGTAATGGGTGTCGTAACCGGCTGCTTTGAACCAGTGTCCGATGGTTGGAACCTCTCCGGGTTGCAACCATCGCATACGAGAATCATAAGCATCTTTGCCCAGTCCATCTGTTTGTGTTACCCCATGAAGGTCTGGGTATTGTCCAGTGAAAAGTGTTGGTCGGCTGGGTACACAAGCGAGTGATCCGGTGTAATGCCTTTCGAAAGAAACACCATTTTGTTGAAACCAGTGTCTTGCGGGTAGAGCTTCTTCGCGCCATGCTTTAAGATCGTCTCCTTCATAAGGTGGAGCATTTCGCTCTTCATCGGTCATGATGATTACGACATCAGGGTGATGCATGTTTTTCCATCTTGTCAGTTGGAGTTTGTTCTACCTGGTTTTTAAGTCCAGTTAGCATTTGTTTGTTAAGTCTTGAAAAAAATTGACTTAAGATTAGCGCTGCGATTTCAGCTGGGGGGCGAACTGGCACGATATGAACAGATAGTTCTACTCGTGTTTTTAAACCTTCATCAAATAATTTCCAACTGTTAGTTACTTTTTTAAAAACTTTAGGCAGACCTTCAATTTGATATGACAGTCGTATAGGTTCTTCCCAGCATGTAACAGTTTCTAAAACGACATTTGGGCCTTGTTGGATGCGTCTCGTAG
>Ga0066373_10000015_pt1 | contig 24653 bp, 21 predicted proteins | sample Knorr_S15_td_O2m_FD_71216 | JGI IMG/M metagenome (GOLD analysis project Ga0066373, IMG submission 71216) | Marine microbial communities from Southern Atlantic Ocean transect - Knorr_S15_td_O2min_ad_340m_LV | ecosystem: Environmental > Aquatic > Marine > Oceanic | place: Southern Atlantic ocean... | reverse complement strand
AAAACTTGACCTTTGGCACGCACAGATAGATTTAGGCAAGTTAACAGTCAAGTATATGAAGCATCAGGATAAGAAAGGTGCTGAAGCGGAAACAGCTGATGATTTCGTTAGACAGGAGTTAGGCTACCTTGACGGAAATAAAAGGAAACCCATCGATAAGTCTCAGGATGTCGTGCTCTATGGATTTGGAAGAATTGGTCGCTTGATGGCGCGATTACTAATTGAACGTACCAGCACTGGTGAAGTCATGCGTCTTCGAGCCATTGTTGTGAGACCCGCTGGCACGGATGATTTAGAAAAGCGGGCTAGCCTATTTACAGCCGACTCGGTACACGGGGCCTTTCAAGGGACACTTCGAGTGGATGAAGAGAACAATTGTCTGATAGCTAATGGCAACGTGATCAAAGTCATTCATGCGGATTCACCCGATGAGATTGATTATACGAAATATGGTATCAACGATGCCCTGATCATCGATAACACCGGAAAATGGAGGGATGAAGAAGGCCTAGGGCTTCATCTCAAAGCCAAGGGGGCTTCTAAGGTTATTTTGACCGCCCCTGGTAAAGGAAGTCTTAAAAATATTGTCTACGGTATCAATGATGATGAAATCATGGAAGATGACAATATTGTCACTGCTGCTTCTTGCACAACAAATGCTATTGCCCCGGTGTTAAAGGTCGTTAATGATAAACTTGGTATCGAACATGGACATATTGAAACAGTACATGCCTATACCAATGATCAGAATCTCATCGACAATTACCACAAGAAAAGCCGGCGTGGTCGAAGTGCTGCGCTGAACATGGTGCTGACTGATACTGGGGCGGCTAAAGCCGTGGTAAAAGTAGTGCCTGACCTGGCTGGCAAACTTACTGGTAATGCGATTCGAGTACCCACGCCGAATGTTTCGATGGCTATAATGAATTTAACTTTACGTCAGGAAACAAACAAAGAAAAGCTAAACGAATTTCTTCGCGATATCGCTTTGCATTCTAAGCTGCAGAATCAGATTAGTTACACGGAGTCGAAGGATGCGGTTTCCTCTGACTTCGTTGGCACTCGTGAGGCCGGAATTGTTGACTCTAATGCGACCATAGTTAATGGCAAGAACTGTGTGTTGTACTTATGGTATGACAACGAGTTTGGCTATTGTTGTCAGGTCGCTAGAATGGTTTACAAAATGGCGGGTGTGAGTTACCAAGCCTACCCTGTAGAAACCTAATGGATCAGCCCTTTGGTAGGGCAAGAACTAGCGAAAGTCTATTTCAAAAATAGTCTTTCGGTTTAGAAAATTTTCTGACCTAAGGGTTATAGAATCATGACCCAGATTATGCTTCGGCGTAACCTTTCCTTTTTCATCATACTCTTGGCCCTTCTTCTGGCCATAACTTTTCCCTTCTCTGACGATAATCAAGATATTGATGAATTTTTTGGATTAACCATGGGTACGAGCTACCGGTTTCAAGTGGTGGGTATCCCAGTTGAATTAACTCGTAAAGTGATTGCTGAGGAAATTGAGGAATTATTAATAGATCTGGACAGCGGTACTTTTTCGACTTATGTGCCAGAATCGGAACTCTCTCAGCTGAATCGTTACGATACGAATATTCCCTTTGAGGCATCATCTGAAATTATAGAAGTGCTATCACTGGCTCAAGAGGTTTCAGCTCTAACTAACGGTGCTTTTGATATAACAGTTGGACCTCTAGTAAATCTGTGGGGATTTGGCCCTGATTCTGAAATTTCACGCGGTAACTTGCCGACTAACGAAGTCATAGAGGACACTCTGGAGTATGTTGGTTATAACTATCTATTAATTGATGTAGCTCGTTCTCAGTTGAAGAAGAATGCCGATATTTATGTGGACCTTAGTGGTATAGCGAAGGGTTACGCAGTGGATCGGGTGGGTACGTATTTTGACTCTATCGGAGTAGAAAACTATTTCCTTGAGATTGGCGGCGAATTAAAAATGAAAGGTTTCAAACAAGGCAATGAAAATTGGATCCCTGCTATAGAAACCCCTCTAGATACGGTGCCTGAGATCTACGCGGTCATTAATAGCGGGGGTAAGACCATAGCTGTTGCCGGATCTGGTGATTACCGCAATTACTTTGAGGAAAACGGAGAGCGCTTCTCTCATGAGATTGATCCACGTACGGGTAGGCCGGTCAAAAATGATCTGGCCGCTGTGTACGTTATTGATTCTTCAGCTGCTCTCGCTGACGCGCTAGCTACCGCTTACATGATCATGGGTCTAGAAGAAGCGCGTGCTCTCGCTGAAAGCATGGACCAGGCAGCGTATTTTATCTATAGGATAGGCAGTGGAGAATTTGCCGACCACCAAAGTAAGGCATTTAATGAATACCTGGACTTCTGATCAGTAATCCATCTGATTATTACTATAGGAAAAGTGTTACTTTTCCTTGATGAATGCGGGTATGTATTAGTGAAAAATATAGCTTTGAACTATGAAAAATAAGATAGCTTAGAATAACGATATCGCGGTGCTTATCAACAGACAAAACACTTGCTATCGACCGTCTATAAGTGTAAATTTCCAACCGCCAAAAAGGTCGGCCTGGAAGCTAAAAAATGCGTCTCCAGAGCGCAGGTTAACCTCCAAGCTAAAGCACCATGCTAACTGCTAGATAATATAGCGAGAGCTGATCTACTTGCCTCGGTTGTGCTATTAAGAACAGGCAGAAGGATTACTGTTCCAGGCATCGCTAAAGTAGAAATATTTCGAAATAGAGTGAGCGTGCTCAATGAGTTTGAATAATAGTCCCTGGCTACTGATGCCAATTAGCTGTGATCTAAAGAGTCACGTCCGGGGACAAAGTTCTTCGCAATATTTACGTTCATGCCCAACCCCGATTTCGTTTAAGAGCGCGTTCCAAGATTTACAATTGAATTGTGCATTTTCGATATAATCGTTATTAATCTTTTGGAGTAATTCTTGGATTCATCAAAAGCGTTTTTAGAAGGGCTGGGGCCATTCCTAATCTATGCAACATTGGTTATAGCAGTTGTAGGTATCATGCTAGGGCTGAGTTTTTTTCTTGGACAACGCATTAACCGGCAATATAAAGAAACCCCCTTTGAATCAGGAATTATTTCCGTGGGCAGTTCTCAGTTTCGCATCTCAGTGCACTTTTACCTGACAGCCATACTTTTTATCATTTTTGACTTAGAAGTGGTCTTTTTGTTTGCCTGGGCAGTGGGAGTTCGGGAGGCAGGCTGGCCTGGATTCATTGAAATAGCTGTATTCATTATGATCCTAGGTGTTGCGTTGTTTTACCTATGGAGAATAGGGGCACTAGACTGGCGTACAGAAACTCAGAAACGGGATTTAAATAAGCTGGTTGGACCAGGGGGTGTTGTGAATAAAAAAGAATTCGAGCTATGAGCTGGCGCCTGCAAAAAGCTGATGAGTCGACATCCCCGCAGCCAGGTGGAAGTTCGTTTGATGAATTTCTACGACGAAATGTGGTTATGGCAACGCTTGAAGACATGGTGGCCTGGGGGCGCAAGAATTCCATTTGGCCTTTTAATTTCGGTCTTTCATGTTGTTATGTGGAAATGGCTACGGCATTGACAGCTAGACACGACATGGCGCGGTTTGGGGCCGAGGTAATAAGGGGGACGCCGCGCCAAGCAGATATGATCATTATAGCTGGCACGGTTTTTCGTAAAATGGCACCCGTGGTCAGGCTTCTTTATGATCAGCTTTTGGAACCAAAGTGGGTTATCTCCATGGGTTCGTGTGCTAATTCTGGTGGTATGTACGATATCTATTCTGTTGTGCAGGGTGTAGATAAATTTTTACCTGTTGATGTGTATGTGTCTGGATGTCCGCCGCGCCCAGAAGCTTTGCTGCAAGGCCTGATACTTTTACAAGAAGAGATCGGGCGAGAACGCCGACCCCTTAGCTGGGTGATCAACGATCAGGGGATAATTCAGAAAGAGGCCACGCCGGTGCAGCGCAACCTGCGCCATGATGGGAGGATCGCGGCTACTGAGCTTAGGTCACCAGACGATGTCTGAGTTATATGAATGAAATGACAAGAACTAATAGTATTTAAAGTAAATTGTAAACAATGCAAGTTGCAGAACAAACCCCTCAAGCAGCTGTTCAAAATCCTCAGTTGCTATCGAAATTGCGGCAGGATTTCGGTGACTATATTTTGGCGGAACAGCATACATGTGATGGCGTTCCCACCTTCTGGGTCGACCGACAGCATCTACTGAAACTGCTGAAAACCTTAAAAGAAAGCACTAGTCCGATTTTCGAAATGCTTTTCGATATTACGGCTATCGACGAAAGGCTGCGAGTGCATCGTGAAGGGCAGCCTGCTAGTGAATTTACCGTGGTTTATCACTTGATGTCTTTCTCCGGGAACTGCGACTTCCGAGTCAAGGTGCCCCTAGAGGATAGAGATCTCAGTTTACCTACTGCTACTAATTTGTGGCCCAGTGCGAACTGGTACGAACGCGAAACATGGGACATGTTTGGTATCGAGTTCGAGGGTCATCCAAACTTATGTCGAATCGTACTTCCGCCGACTTGGCAGGGTCATGCTCTCCGGAAGGAACATCCAGCACGCGCAACTGAGATGGAGCCGTTTTCTCTAGATGACGATAAGACGATTGTTGAACAAGAAGCGCTGAAATTTAAACCAGAAGAATGGGGTATGAAGCAAAAGTCGGAGACTAGCGAGTTTATGTTCCTCAATCTTGGACCGAACCATCCGAGCGTGCATGGTGCATTTCGTATTGCTCTACAGCTTGACGGAGAGGTTGTAGTTGATGCAGTGCCTGATATTGGCTATCACCATCGTGGCGCCGAGAAAATGGGTGAGCGCCAGTCTTGGCATACCTTTATTCCTTATACAGATCGCATAGATTACTTGGGAGGAGTGATGAATAACCTCCCTTATGTTATGGCGGTAGAGAAGATGGCGGGCATTACAGTTACACCGCGCGCTCAGGTAATTCGGGTCATGCTGGCCGAGATGTTTCGCCTCTGCAGCCACTTGCTTTTCTATGGAACGTTTGCCCAGGATGTCGGGCAGCTCTCACCTGTGTTTTATATGTTTGTTGAACGGGAAAGAATCTTTAACATCATCGAGTCTATCTGTGGTGCACGCATGCATCCGGGATGGTTTCGAATAGGGGGTGTTGCTCAGGATTTGCCTAATGGATGGGAAAAACGCATAGAAGAACTTTTGAATTTCATGCCGCCGCGCTTAAATGAATACGACGGCATGGTATTAAATAATGGGATATTTAAAAGACGTTCTCAGGGTGTCGGTGTATACAACACCCAAGATGCTTTTGATTGGGGTATAACCGGAGCGGGGCTTCGTGCGACTGGCTTTGAATGGGATTTTCGCAAGGAACGGCCATATAGCGGATATGAAAATTTTGAGTTCGATGTTCCCATTGCGGTGAATGGCGATTGCTATGATCGTTGTGCCATTCGAGTAGAGGAAATGCGGCAGAGTTTGCGCATCATCAAGCAGTGCCTAGATAACATGCCGGCGGGGGATTACAAAGCCGACCACCCGTTAACTACGCCACCACGGAAGGAAAAGATGCTTCAAGATATTGAAACCTTGATTAACCACTTTCTAAGTGTGAGTTGGGGGCCGGTTATTCCTCCTAATGAGGTCACTGTGGCCATAGAAGCGACAAAGGGTATTAATAGCTATTACCTAATCAGCGATGGCAATACAAGCTCTTATCGCACAAGGATAAGGACACCATCATTTGCACATTTACAGCAAATCCCCGCCATTAGCCGGGGTTTCATGGTTGCCGACTTGATAGCCATAGTTGCAAGTATAGATTTTGTTATGGCGGATGTAGATAGATGACCAGCTCTGGATTAATAGCTAGCTCTGTGACTCGGGCGCGCAAATTGTCCGCTGAAGAAATTAATGAGATTGAACATGAGATAACACTTTATGCGGATAAGAAAGCAGTAGGGCTGGAGGCCTTGAAGATAGTTCAAAAACACCAGGGGTGGGTTTCTGACGAAAGTCTCCTTGCTATATCCCAGTATCTAGATATTCCAGGTAGTGATTTGGAGGGAGTGGCTACATTTTTCAACTTGATTTTTCGCCGACCAGTGGGCAAGAACGTGATACTGCTTTGTAACAGCGTAAGCTGCTGGATAATGGGATGCGACGAGATAAAGGATTACATTAAAGAAAAGTTAGGGATAGATTTCGGGGAAACAAGTGACGATGGGGAATTTACTTTTCTTCCAGTACCTTGCTTGGGTGATTGCGATCGGGCTCCGTCAATGATGGTGGGAGATAATCTGCATCGTAACCTCACACTAGATAAGATCGACGAAATTATTCAGCAATATCGAAATCAATAGGGAACATAAAGAGTGATAACAAAGCCGTTAACTAAGAATATCGATATGGCACGTGGTCCACTTAATATTAGCGACTACCAGGCTGTTGATGGTTATCAGTCAATGCAGGTTATAGCGAAAGGTCTGAGTCCTCAGGATACTCTAGAACTTGTAAAAGCTTCAGGCCTTAAAGGTAGAGGTGGGGCCGGCTTCCCAACGGGCTTAAAATGGAGTTTTGTGCCTCAAGGAGATAATTCACCTAGGCAGAAATATTTCGTGGTCAATGCAGATGAGATGGAACCAGGCACTTTTAAGGATCGATTACTAATGGAAGGTGATCCCCACCTTTTAATTGAGGGAGTGATTATAGGGAGCTATGCGATTCAGGCTAGCAAGGCTTATATCTTTCTACGTGGGGAATATACGGTATCTGAAAGAGCCTTGGAAAAAGCTATCGATGAAGCGTATGAGAAAGGGTATCTCGGTAGTAATATTCTAGGTACAGGATTCAATCTCGATGTCATATTGCATACTAGTGCTGGCCGTTATATTTGTGGAGAAGAAACGGCTTTGTTGAACGCGTTAGAAGGTAAACGTGCCATCCCACGTGCTAAACCTCCTTTTCCACAAGTTAGTGGTCTGTGGGGTAAACCTACGATCGTTAATAATGTAGAAACAATCTGCAATCTGCCAGGCATATTAACCTATGGTGTGGACTGGTATCACGGACTTACTAAGGGTAAAGATCATGGCACTAAGTTATTTGGTGTTAGCGGCAAGGTAAATACGCCGGGTTGCTGGGAGCTACCGTTGGGAACGCCCATACGTGAATTATTTGAGAACCATGCTGGCGGTATGAGGGATGGTCTGGAGTTAAAAGGGTTTTTGCCAGGTGGCGGATCAACTGATTTCATGTTGCCTGAACACTTGGATCTCAATTTAGACTATGACGAAATTACCAAGGCGGGCAGCCGCTTGGCTACTGGCACTATGATTATTCTAGATAGCGGGACTTGCCCGGTAGGTATGGTGGGAAATTTGATGAAATTTTTCTCTCAAGAGTCCTGCGGGTTCTGTACACCTTGTCGTGATGGGTTGCCCTGGGTGGATGAAATATTCAATGAATTTGAAAATGGATGCGGCAGTGAAAAGGATCTAGAGATTCTACACGAGCATGTCGATTATCTGGGACCGGGCCGCACATTTTGCGCGCTAGCACCTGGAGCGACCGCTCCGCTCGGTAGTGGATTAAAGTATTTTGCTGAAGACTTTCATAGACATATCAAAGACAAGCGATGTCCTTATAAGCATTAGTTTAGATGGAGTTATAAATTAGATGGCAAAAATCGTTGTTGATGGGATCGAATACGAAGTAAATCCCGATAACAACCTGCTACATGAATGTCTGTCGCAGGGCCTCGATTTACCGTACTTTTGCTGGCACCCCTGCATGGGCTCAGTGGGAGCTTGCCGCCAGTGTGCGGTGAAGCAATATCGTGACGCTGATGATGAGGAAGGCCTGCTGGTTATGGCTTGTATGACACCTGCTACTGATGGAACCATAATTTCTATTAATAATGAAACGGCTAAAAGTATGCGTGAACGCGTAATTGAGAGCCTAATGATCAGTCATCCGCACGATTGTCCAGTGTGTGAAGAGGGCGGAGAATGTCATCTCCAAGACATGACGCTGATGTCAGGCCATAATTACCGTCGGTATGATAAGAACAAGGTTACTCATCGCAACCAATATCTCGGACCTTTCATCAATCATGAGATGAACCGTTGTATAACTTGCTATCGTTGTGTGCGTTTTTATGACGATTATGCGGGTGGGTCAGATCTTTCAGCTCAAGCATCTCATCACCATACTTATTTTGGTCGTCTCGTAGATGGCGTTCTAGAGAGTGAATTCAGCGGTAATCTGGTAGAAGTTTGCCCCACTGGAGTTTTTACGGATAAACCCTTTAGTGAGCGTTACACTCGGAAATGGGATTTACAAACTGGTCCAAGTGTCTGCACTGGTTGTGCCGTTGGCTGCAATACGACTCCAGGAGAACGCTATGGGGAGCTCCGTCGAATTGTTAATCGCTATAATAGCGAAGTAAATGGCTATTTTATCTGTGATAGGGGCCGTTTTGGATTTGATTATATAAATAACGATACCAGATTTACCGTACCGATTAAGCATGCTAACGGAAAATCTTCTTCTATTGATGACCTTGAACTGCAGGCTTTGCTCGATGAATTTAAGGATGGTAGTTATATTGGGATAGGTTCCCCGAGGGCCAGTAATGAATCAAATTTCGCGTTACGCTCCATAGTCGGCGAAACCAGTTTTTACTCCGGGTTAGCCGATACAGAACATGAAGCTCTGCAACTCATTCTTGAGTTAGGCCGCGATAAAACCTTCCATAGTCCCAGTGTTCGGGAGATTGAAAAGGCCGATGCCGTAATAGTGCTAGGGGAAGATTTAACTAATGTCGCTCCTCGAATTGCATTGGCTCTCAGGCAGTCGGTTCGTAACAAAGCCCAGAAAATGGCGAAAAATTGCAAAATTCCCCTTTGGCAGGATGCGGCGGTGCGTGAACTTGGCCAGAATGAACATAGCCCATTGGCAATTCTGAGTAGCTACGTAACAAGATTGGATGATGTGACTTCAGACAGTGTAATCGATGCTCCGAGCGTGTTGGCGGATATTGGTTTCGCAATTGCAGCAAAACTATCGCGAGAAGCTCCAGATCCGGAGAATATTGGCTCTAAGTTTGAACCCGTCGTGGATCGCATAAGCAAGCAGCTTGCCCAAGCTGAACATCCACTAATAATTGCAGGATCGACGTCGGGCACTCCAGCCTTAATTCAGGCGGCTGCAAATATTGCTCGCGCATTGCATGTCAATCAAGAGCGAGTTATAGATCTTTGTCTCATCGTACCCGAAGTTAATACCATCGGCGTAAGTTTATTAGCAAGCGAAGAAAATAAGCTCAGTAATGCTCTTGAGAAGATGAATAACGGGTCGGTTAAGAAGGTAATCATAATAGAAAATGATCTCTACCGACGTGCTGACCCGCATTTGGTAAACAATGCGCTATCTAAATTGGAGAAATTAGTGGTAATTGACCAGTTACCTAATGCCACGACTGATCAAGCGCATGTGGTAATGCCCAGTACTGGGTTTTCAGAACATGAAGCGACTTATGTCAATTATGAAGGGAGAGCACAGCTGAGTTTCCAAGTTCACCGCAACCAGTCCAAAGCACTTCCTGCATGGCGCTGGCTTAGTGAGCCTCAAAAAGGCAACGTGGAAGCGATAATTAACCGTTGCGCGAAGGAAGCTAAAAATTTTGACAAGCTTGACAGCTTGCTACCCAAGAGCCAAGGGTTCGCAGTGGGCATGAGGGTACCGCGGCAGTTGCATCGCTATAGTGGTCGCACTGCCATAGAGGCAAATCTGAATGTTCATGAGCCAAAACAACCTGTAGATGAGCAGTCAGTATTAGCTTTCTCGATGGAGGGGATTCCTTCAACGAAGGACTCTACAATACTCGGTGCTAGTTGGTCACCACAATGGAATTCAAACCAGTCCATTAGTAAGTTTCAGGATGAGATAAATGGAGAGTTAAAACAAGGTCATACTGGAGCTTTATTGATTGAACGCACTGAGACGAATTTATTTTACCCCGCAGTTTCTGATGCACCGGACGTATCGGAGGGGGATTTAAGGGCTGCATTAGCCTACCAAATATTTGGCAGCGATGAACTAAGCGCTAAATCCGACTCTATTAAGCAACGCATGACCGACGCTTATGTCAGTATTTCTCCACAAGATGCTAAAACCCGTGGCATAGAACAAGGGGATCTAGTTAGGCTCAACGGAAACGGCGATATTGCGGTTGTCTGTATTCGTTCTCGAATCGCGCCAGGCACAGTCGCGGTTTATTGTGGTGATAACCAAGTAAACGCGCATTCGCTTGGCGCAGGCATTACGATTCATAAATCCGAAGGTCTTCTCGATAACCGAACGATTAAAGGGCTAATTGTCAGCGATCTTTACGAGGAAGATTACTAAATGCTTACCCTCGAAATAGGATCGGGATTGACAATTGGGTTGGTGTTAGGCGTCGTTATAATAGTAGCTGCCATGCTAATTTGGGTAGAGCGACGATTGCTGGGTTTTTGGCAGGAACGATTAGGCCCTAACCGGGTGGGCCCGTTTGGTTTGCTTCAGGTCGTCGCTGATATGGTTAAGATATTTACGAAGGAAGACTGGGTACCTCGATTTGCTGACCGGCTAAGTTTCGTAATAGCTCCGGCTATCATTATGACGGTGGTATTACTTAGTTTTGCTGTGATTCCATTTGCTCCTAACATTGGAGTTGTTAATTCCAATATCGGTGTATTGTTTATATTAGCAATGGCTTCGCTTGGTGCTTACAGCGTAATGCTTGGAGGTCTTTCTTCAGATAATAAATATGCTTTGCTCGGTAGTCTCCGGGCTGCAGCACAAATGGTCAGTTACGAGGTTTTCATGGGTATTTCCTTATTGGGTGTAGTGGCTTTGTCTGGCAGTTTTAATCTTCGTGAGATTGTCGAAGATCAGGCAGACACCTGGTATGTAGTGCCACAATTTATTGGTTTCGTTATTTTTTTGATCGCTGGTGTGGCTGAAAGTCATCGCTTGCCCTTTGATATACCTGAAGCGGAACAGGAGATTTGCGCGGGTTACCACACCGAGTACTCTGGTATGAAATTCGGCATGTTTTTCGTGGCTGAATATATTGGACTGGTGCTGATCTCGTCGCTGATTACAGTGCTGTTTTTTGGAGGCTGGTTAGGGCCGTCATTCTTGCCCCCAATTTTCTGGTTTGCGTTAAAAGCGTCGCTATTTATTGCTTTTTTTATCTTGCTGCGCGCCGCTATACCGCGCCCTAGATACGATCAATTAATGAGTTATGGTTGGTTATTTTTGTTGCCGGTATCACTGATTAATCTGCTAGTAACCGGATTTATTATTTTGAGTAACCAATAAAATAAAGAGAGTTCTAGGTTCATGTTTACACTAATTAAAGACACATTGCTCAGTCAAGTAAGAACATTGTGGATGGTGTTTATAAAACTATTTACAAAAGCCGACACTGTAGAGTACCCCGACACTCAACCTTATATGTTTCCGCGGTGGCGAGGCCGGATTATCTTAAGTCGCGATCCGGATGGCGAAGAACGCTGTGTCGCTTGTAATTTGTGCGCAGTTGCTTGTCCAGTTGATTGCATTGCCTTGCAAAAGGGTGAAACGGAAGACGGCAGGTGGTATCCAGAGTTTTTCCGCATTAATTTTTCACGCTGCATTATGTGTGGGTTTTGCGAAGAAGCTTGTCCCACGAATGCGATCCAGCTTACACCAGATTTCGAAATGGCTGAATATGTTCGACAAGACATGGTATGGGAAAAGGAAGATTTATTGATTAATGGCACTGGAAAATATCACGATTACAATTTTTACCGTGTCAGTGGGAAGGAGATTGAGGGTAAAGGGAAGGGTGAGGCAATAAACGAAGCACCACCGGTAGACGTTAAGAGTTTACTGCCATGATCATTCTTTTTTATCTAGCTGCCGTAATTGCTATTTTGTCAACAGTGGCGGTTATTGTTCAAACTAATATTGTTCATGCTTTGATTTACCTAATCCTATCATTGTTGGCTGTAGCCGTTATTTTTTATGTATTGGGTGCACCGTTTGCAGCTCTCCTAGAAGCCATTGTGTATGCAGGGGCAATTATGGTTTTGTTCTTGTTTGTAATCATGATGCTTAATCTAGGTCAGCATACCCGAGACGAAGAGCGAAGTTGGCTATCTCTTAAGGGATGGGTAGCGCCAGTAATTATGTCATCGGTATTGCTCGTACAGTTAATAAACGTGCTTACGCAATACGATTATGAATTGGTTCCAATTCGGGTAGGGGTCATGGAAGTGAGTGTCTTGTTGTTTGGTCCTTACGTGTTGGCAGTGGAGCTCGCTTCTATTTTGTTACTTGCAGGTTTGGTAGCTGCTTATCACCTAGCGAAGAAATAGCATGGAACTAACTAATAAAAAGAAATGGACTCGCTAATGGAAAGTATCCCAATCGAACACAGTCTTATTTTGGCTAGTATTCTATTTGCTCTTGGGCTCATTGGGGTCTTAACTAGGCGCAATATTGTGTTTGTGCTGATGTCGCTCGAGATCATGCTTAATGCCAGTGGATTAGCTTTTATTGTAGGTGGGGCACGCTGGGGACAGGCTGAGGGGCAAGTAATGTTCATCGTGATTCTCACATTGGCAGCGACTGAAGTTGCTGTAGGGCTCGGGCTTATAATCCAGATGTACCGCCAGTTTCAGACAGTTGATATAAATGTATTGAGTGAAATGAAGGGATGAAAAGGTATTAGGGTGAAGGGGTAGTAAGTTATATGCTTGATTATATTTGGTTGTTACCCACCCTTCCGCTGCTGGGCTTCCTACTACTAATTCTAACAGCGGGTCATTTACCAAAACGTGCAGTTGCTATCATTGGTGCTGGCTCAATCGGGGTTTCCTTTCTCGTAGCACTAATCATCGCGGTGCGTTTCTTAGCCAGCGGGGAAGAGTACTTTATTAAGGAAACATGGGCCTGGATGGCAGTAGGCGGGTTTAACGCCGGTTTTAATTTCTATCTGGACGGTTTGTCTCTTGTCATGATGCTGATCATCACCGGGATCGGCTTCCTGATTCATCTGTATGCCACAGGGTATATGGCTGATGATCCGAATTACAGCCGATTTTTTTCATACATGAATTTATTTGTGGCTGCCATGCTAATGCTGGTACTGGGCGATAATTTAGTAGTCCTTTATCTTGGATGGGAAGGCGTAGGTCTTTGCAGTTATTTACTTATCGGGTTTTGGTATACCAATCCTGAAAACGGGTACGCTGCTCGTAAGGCCTTTGTGGTTACCAGGGTTGGCGATACTTCTATGGCCATTGGTTTGTTCCTTTTGTTTGCAAGTCTTGGAACGCTGAATATTCAAGACATACTTCATGCCGCGGAGATGCAATGGGCAGTGGGTTCCGGATTAGTTGTGGCTGTATCATTACTGTTGCTTGGTGGTGCTGTGGGTAAATCAGCTCAATTACCGTTACAGACCTGGCTTCCAGATGCGATGGCTGGCCCAACACCCATTAGTGCTCTCATCCATGCCGCTACGATGGTGACGGCAGGTGTATACCTAATAGCGCGCACTCACACTTTGTTCGAAATGGCTCCCTTGGTACAGACTCTAATCGCGGTGATCGGGTTAATTACATTACTCATGGCTGGGTTTACCGCGCTTACTCAAACCGATATCAAACGTATTTTGGCCTATTCCACTGTAAGCCAAATAGGGTACATGTTCCTCGGTCTTGGAGCAGGCGCCTGGTCAGCAGCGATTTTCCATCTAATGACCCACGCCTTCTTTAAGGCCTTATTATTCCTCGCAGCGGGGACTGTTATTCTAAGTCTTCATCATGAGCAGAATATTTTTAATATGGGTGGCAAACGGAAGCAGTTACCAGTTTCCTTTTATTCGTTTCTATTTGGTAGCTTAGCACTGACTGCATTTCCTTTTACTTCTGGTTACTTCAGCAAAGATGAAATTCTTCTTGGTGCCCTAGCGGTTGACGGCCTTGGGTGGTGGTTATGGTTAGGCGGGGTCATGGGTGCTTTTTTAACCAGTATCTATACTTTTCGCTTATTTTTTGTAGTGTTTTTTGGTGAGAGTGGAAGACACGATAATGTGAAAGAATTTGGCGGCTGGAACATGCGTGGCCCATTATTTGTTTTGATGGCGGGCTCGCTGTTTGCGGGGTTCATGTATCTGCCTCTGGATATTGTTTTTAGCCAAGGTGAACCCCATGAGGAGCATCATGTAAGCGCTTTGATACATGGAATAATGATCGTAGTGCCACTTTTAGGAATAGGTATAGCTTATCTATTTTACGGTTCCCGTAAGCTTTCCACTGCCAGAATAATGGCCAGTCCGTTTGCGCAAAGGCTGCATACATTTTGGTTCAATGGTTGGGGGATGGACACACTTTATAATAGGTTATTTGTAAATCCCTTCTTATGGCTGGCTCGCATAAATGAGAACGATATCGTAGACAAGATCTATGATTTTCTAATCGTGCTATCTCGTATTGGAAACCGCTTGATTGTTCAAACGCAAACTGGGTACTTACGTTGGTATGCCTTGACTGTTGCCACTGGTTTAGTGTTCATCATTACTCTGGGGATTCTGCTGTGATCCTAGTAAGTTTGATTGGTCTGCTATTCATAGGTGGCGTTGCAGCTTGGATTTCAGAAAGATTCGATCCCAGATACCCCCGGGTTGTAGCCCTGGTAGCTATGCTGTTGGCGATGGTATTGGTGCTGGCTTTGTTAAACAGTGTCACCGTCGGGAACCAGCCACTAGCTAGTATAAACGCATCTTGGATGCCGCGGTTTGGTATTTCCTTTTTCTTGGCGGCTGACGGATTGAGCGGCCTTTTACTGTTGTTAACGGTATTTCTTGGAATCGTGGCGATTGGTTCTGCCTGGGATGAAATAACAGAGCGATCCGGCTTTTTTTACTTTAATTTGTTGTGGACATTGGCTGGGGTTCTAGGCGTATTCGTAGCACTTGATCTGTTTCTGTTTTTCTTCTTTTGGGAAGTCATGCTGATCCCAATGTATTTCATAATAGCCATCTGGGGTCATGAAAGTAAGAATTACGCGGCTATGAAATTCTTCATCTTTACACAAGTTACCGGGATGTTGATGTTGGTAGCTATCATTGTGCTAGCTTATTTTCACTATAATCAGTTTGGGGTTTTTAGCTTTAACTACTACGATCTGCTGAACTTGGAAACCAAGGGTAGTCTTGAGATTTGGATTATGTTGGGCTTCTTCGTAGCTTTTACTACTAAACTACCCAGCGTGCCATTTCATTCCTGGTTACCAGATGCACATAGCCAAGCGCCTACCGCAGGCAGCGTAATATTGGCAGGCGTTTTGCTTAAAACTGGTGCATACGGCTTGATTCGGTTCGCTGTGCCACTCTTTCCCGAAGCTTCAATGGACTTTGCGCCTGTTGCTATGACCCTGGCAGCCGTCAGTATCTTATACTGCGCAAAGGTAGCTTTCGCTCAGACTGATATAAAGCGTTTAATAGCTTATACCAGTGTTAGCCACATGGGATTTGTAACGCTAGGTGTTTATGCTTGGAATGAGCTGGCGCTTCAAGGAGCCGTAATAACCATGCTAGCCCACGGTTTAAGTGCGGCAGCGCTATTTATGTTAGCCGGTGGTCTCCAACATCGGATACATACTCGTAATATGGAAGACATGGGTGGCTTTTGGGCAAAGGTGCCTCGTATGTCGGCTGTGGCTCTATTTTTCTCAATTGCCGCGTTGGGAATGCCAGGGCTTGGTAATTTCATCGGTGAGTTTCTGGCGCTCTTAGGTGCGTTTCAATCAAATGTACCTCTCACGGTACTATCGGCCTTGGGTTTAATTTTTGCGGCTGTATATTCGCTGTGGGTAATTCAGAAGGTCTTTCACGGAGAGTATGCTGGTAAAAATTTCGACAATAGGGATTTTACCGATTTAAATCGACGTGAGATGGCTTACTTTGGTGCAATGATAATTGGCTTATTATGGATGGGGATATATCCGCAGTCATTCCTAGATTTGTCAGCAGGTGCATTAAACGACTTACTCTCCAATTCAGAAAATTTGGTAGCAATAATGGGTGAGAATTAAAATGAATCTGACTTTTAATGATTTATTTCTGCTGCTACCTCTTATCATACTTACAAGCTCTGTAGTGTTGGTCATGATCTCGGTCGGAGTACGTCGAAACTACATAGTGGCGGCCGGAATAACCGGGTGTGGTCTGTTGCTTGCAGCAATCATATCCGTGATTATGTTGCCTTACACAAATCAACAAGTTTCCCCTCTACTGATCATAGATCAATACAGCTTGTTTTTTACGGTTGTCATCTGCTTCGCGGCCATGTTCATCGCAATATTTAGTTTTAATTACCTAGCTGACCTTGATGATCAAAAGGAAGAGTATTATTTACTGCTTGGAATAGCGACCATAGGCTCCGTTGTTATGGTTAGCACAAACCACTTCGCTGGAGTGGTGCTTGGTCTGGAAACGCTTAGTATGTCGTTGTATGGCATGATAGCTTATCCAGTGCGCAGTAAGGAGTCGACCAATCACTCACTCGAAGCTTCGATTAAATACCTGGTACTTTCAGCCGCAGCTTCAGCTTTAATGTTGTTCGGTATGGCGCTTATTTACACACAAACCGGCAGTTTGGCATTTAGTAGTTTAACTAATATTGAGTCGGTTATTAGTGATAACTATACAATCGCCGCATTGTTATTGTTTTCGGCAGGCATTTTTTTCAAGTTATCTTTGGCCCCTTTCCATATTTGGACACCGGACGTGTACGAAGGATCACCGTTACCCTCGGCAACCTATCTGGCGACGGTTGGCAAGGTAGCTATGTTTGTTGTATTGCTTCGATTTGTTGAAATTTCACATGCGCTTAGCTTTGAATCAGTAGTTACGGTATTTTCATTAATTGCTATTGTTTCCATCATGATCGGCAATTTATTGGCTCTTATGCAGGATAATCTTAAACGTATTCTTGCCTATTCTTCGATTGCGCATATGGGGTATTTACTGATCGCAGTTATCGCCAGTTTTTTTGCCAACGGTACGGTCAGTATAGAAGCTGTGACTTTTTACCTGTTAGCTTATATCACGATGACGCTAGGGGCATTCGGCGTTGTATCGATTGTATCGACAAGCCGAAATGAATTAGGTGGAATTTCCGACTATCAGGGTTTGTTTTGGAGAGCTCCTTGGTTGGCCGCTGTGTTTACCGCTATGCTATTGTCTTTAGCCGGTATACCGTTAACGGTCGGCTTCATCGGCAAATTTTATGTGTTCCTGGCAGGTGTTGAATCTAATCTTTGGATATTGCTCAGTGTTCTTATCGTGGGCAGTGGAATAGGACTCTATTACTACTTACGTATCGTCTATCGTATGCTTACTCCAGCTAGTAAAGAGGAAGCTTTAGTTTCGCCGGGAATGGAAGACTTGAGCTCTCAGGGTGTGCTGGCTATTCTATTTGTCCTATTGATAGTACTGGGGGTGTACCCGGCTCCCATAATGGCCATTATTGAGACCATATCTGTTTACATCTAGACACTTTTGGACAGCGTCATCTCGACTATCCTCAATTAAAGTTGATTGCCATAAGGTCATCGGCTATGGGTTATCAGATAAGAATCTCTTAACACTGGCATTCTATGTGAGACGCAAATGATTCAGATTTGGGCGGGTGCCTTGGTATTGAAACTTAATCGGACTATTATGAGGACACAATTTGTTGCCTGCAGAGAGTCTTTAGGGGAGCAATAGGAGTTTGAGTACGATTTCCGTTATCGGTGGTGGTAGTTTTGGTACTGTCATCGCAAATATCATAGCTCTGAATAGCCATGATGTTCGTTTCTGGATGCGTAGTGAGGAAATGGTTAACGAAGTTAACACCAATCACGAAAATTCACTTTATTTACCGGGCTACAAACTCAATGAACGGGTAGTCGCAACAGATAATATGGCCGCGGCAGTGGGTGACAGTGAAGTTATTTTTGTGGCTGTACCAAGTGCATCTTTCCGTAATGTCGTACAAAATGTGGCACGGCATTCGCAGGATAAGGCTATTCTTGTTAGTACCACTAAGGGGATCGAAGCAGGTTCTTTTGTGCTAATGAGCCAGATTCTCGTTGAGGAGGCTCCAAAAGCGATCGTGGGAGTACTTAGCGGCCCAAACTTGGCTAAAGAAATGGCCGGTAAAAACCTAACAGGAACAGTTATCGCGAGCAATCATGAAGAGGTTAGGGAGCGTGTAAAGAAAGTTCTCAAGTCAGAATTCTTCCGTGTGTACACTAATGACGATATGTTTGGGGTAGAGCTCGGAGGGTCACTAAAAAATATCTATGCCATTATTGCGGGAATAGCCCACGCGCTAGGCATGGGATATAACACTAATAGCATGTTGGTGACGCGTAGCCTTACAGAAATGGCGAGATTCGGAAGTGAACTTGGGGCAGACCCTATGACTTTTCTCGGTTTGTCTGGAGTGGGAGATCTGATAGTGACTTGTTCGACACCCCTTAGCCGCAATTATCGCGTTGGGCTGGCTCTTGGACAAGGTAAGTCTATAAAAGAGGCAACAAAGGAAGTAGGGCAGGTGGCGGAAGGTGTCAATACGGTAAGACAGGTCAAAGAGAAAGCAGAAGAGCTAGGAGTATATATGCCTCTAGCAACTGGTCTTTATAAAATAATCTACGAAAAAGAATCCATGACTAATATTATTTCCTCATTAATGTTGAGTGAGCAGGCTTTAGATGTAGAATTTGCAGCTAGTAAAGAGAAAATCCTAGCAGAACACTAAAGGAGTAAATATGGCCGAAAAATTGGATAATATCATTGGCAATCTAAAGCAGGGTTCTGCCTGGGTTAGGGTCATATTAATGATCGCATTTGCCGTTGTGCTGTATGTGATAATACCAGCGATCGTTTTGGTGCTAATGCTTACTCAGACGCTTTTTGTGTTCATTACCGGCGATAGTAATGACAATCTTCGTGTCCTCGGTACAGCGCTCAGCAAGTATATCTTCGAGGTATTACAATTCTTGTCCTACGCTTCGGATAATAGACCTTTCCCATTCTCTGCTTTTCCTTCAGTTGAGAATGATGATTTTAGTTTTAATACTGAAGAAAAGTCCGACGAGAAAATTCGTGATGTTAAGAAGAAAGGACCGGCTAAAAAGGTAGTAAAGAAAAAATCTACTAGCCGGAAATCGGCCGTTAAAAAATCTGGCCCGGTTAAGTGAGATTATGGTTTTACAATCAACGCAAACATATACCTTTGTCCTAGAAGTATGTGGCAGGGGTAAATAGGATATATTCCGACCCAATGGGAAAAACCACACAGTTATTTGTCAGTTTTTTGCTTAATGCATTGCTGTTGTCTTACCTAAGTGTGAACGCTGTTGCGCAACCTGCAGGTTTAACAAGTAATTATAACGATCATCCCTTACTCGATCGATTTCCAGATTCTGAAATCGCTAGCGTCGAATTTAATGAGGACGCGAATTATCGATTAGTGCTTAGTGGTCTACAAAGAACTAGGGGAGTGGTAACACCTGAAACTTCGGAGAGATTGAAGGGGGACGTTACTAAAATAGTCTATGAGGTTTTTCAGGAATTTACTGGTGAAGATGTCTTTAGGTTTTTTCAGGAGCAATTGAAGGAGCGCGGTTATAGTGATCTGTTTACATGCAATGGCAGAAGCTGTGGTAGTAGTAATTATTGGGCCAACGATATTTTTCGGAATCGTATCCTCTACGGTCCGGAGCGCAACCAATATTACCTGGCGGCTCGCGTGGATACAGAGTCCGAAATGTCGGCATATGTTGCTCTCTATATAATCACTCGCGGGAATCGGCAAATCTACGCATATGTTGAAATTATTGAGCCAGGAGGAACCAAAGCTAGGATTGATAGTATAGAAGAGAATGAACTGTTGGAAACTCTGCTCGAAGACGGCAGCGTGGTAGCTTCAACTCTGAGTTTTATTACAGACAGCCGATTATCAACTCAAAGCAATTTAGCTCCGATTGTAAATATGCTGAGGACTGATATGTCGCTCAACGTTTATCTGGTGGTTCATTTAGGGGGTTCCGGTTCCTTGGAATCTTTAATGAGCCGCTCATTAACGCGAGCAGAACTTTTGAAGCAACAAATCCAGGATCTAGGCATTAATGGTGATCGTATTACCGCGCAAGGTTTAGGGCCACTGGCTCCGATTTGCGTTGTTGGCAATTGTCAAGATCGAGTTGAAGTGGTACTACGTTAAGCTTGGTTATCTAATTTATCAAAGACAGAAATTCATTTCGTGTGCCGTGACTTTCCCTAAAAGCGCCCAGCATGCAAGAAGTTGTCATTACAGAATTCTGCTTTTCAACACCGCGCATCATCATGCACATATGCTGAGCTTCGATAATAACACCGGCTCCAGCGGCGTTGGTTTTTTCTACAATGCAGTTCGCAACTTCGTTGGTAAGGTTTTCCTGGATCTGTAATCTCCTAGCAAACACATCAACTAAGCGAGCGATCTTTGACAGGCCAATTACTTTACCTCTTGGTAGATAGGCGACATGACACTTGCCAATAAATGGCAACATATGATGCTCACATATCGAATAAAGTTCGATGTTTTTGACGATAACCATTTCGTCTGTTGATGAAGGGAAAAGGGCATTATTAATTACATCATCGATATTCATTCCGTATCCTTGCATAAGGAAACGCATGGCACTCGACGCTCTACGGGGGGTATTTTTTAAACCATCTCTTCCGGGGTCTTCCCCTATTTCGCGCAATATTTGTAAATAAGCATCTTCCATTTTTAAGGCTATTCCGATTCTAGGGCTTAAATAAGGGGGCTACCCTACGACAACCATTGAAAATGGTAAAGTGTTTTTGCTTAAGAGATGGATGAGGTTAACGGACTATTACTTATGACGGTAAATGATTATATAGACAATGTTTCAGCCAGGTTTGCAACAGCAGAATTACATTTCGGACATGGTACGGGAAATGCGCGTGATGAGGCTATTTACCTGATCTACAGTGTGCTCGATATTGATTTTTCTATAGATTCTTCCGCTCTCCAACAAGAGCTCTCACAAGCGCAATTTAAATCACTCGAAGAGCTGGTGCTCAAGCGCGTAACACAGAAAATACCCGTAGCTTATTTAATTGAAGAAGCCTGGTTTGCTGGTCGTCGGTTCATCTGTGATGAGCGAGCGCTTATCCCCCGTTCACCAATAGCTGAACTCATACAAAAGCGGTTTGAACCTCTTTTAAAGGAGCAACCCAGAAGGATTCTTGATATGTGTTGTGGCGGGGGCTGTATAGGTATCGCCTGTGCTCTGGAATTTCCTAATAGCTGTGTAGATCTAGTTGACGTCTCTATTGACTGTTTGCACTTAGCGGAAGAAAACATCTCGCTTCATGGATTAGAAGATCGAGTGTTCACAATTCATTCCAATCTTTTTGAGAAATTGTCTACGACCTATGATTTGATTCTAAGTAATCCGCCATATGTGTCTAAACAAGACATCGAATTTCTGCCGACTGAGTATCGGTATGAGCCGATAGGAGGATTGCTAAGTGAAGCGGAAGGGCTTGATATACCCCTGCGGATACTCAGAGATGCAGCTGCCCATCTTAATAAAACTGGATCACTTATTATGGAGGTTGGGGTTACCTCGGAGAAATTGTCAAAGCAACTAAAGGAAGTGCCGCTCTTATGGCTAGCTTTTGATTCAGGAGGCGAGGGTATATTTGCCTTAAGAGCGGACGAATTACGTGCGTATAGTAATGGTTTGAATTAAAGTTAGTTTTAAAGCCCAAGGTTCGCGTTAGCTGTATTCTGGGACAGGTTCTAGTGTAAAATGCTCTGCTTTTTGTTTGTAGTCCATCCAACCTCGCTTTTCGCCACTTGAGTTCTCACATGTCAGGCAATACTTTTGGTAAGTTATTCACGGTAACCAGCTTTGGCGAAAGCCATGGGCCTGCGCTTGGCTGCGTAATTGACGGTTGTCCTCCTGGGTTATCGTTATCAGAAGAAGATATGCAGCGAGACCTCGATCGGCGTAAGCCAGGAAAATCACGCTTTACGACCCAAAGACGAGAAAATGATGCAGTAAAAATACTTTCTGGGGTTTTTGAAGGAAAAACTACAGGCACTCCAATAGGATTGCTGATAGAGAACATTGATCAGCGCTCTAAAGATTACAGCAAAATACAGGACAAATTTCGGCCTGCTCACGCGGATTATAGCTACTGGAAAAAATATGGGATTCGAGACTATCGCGGAGGCGGTCGTGCGTCTGCCCGTGAGACGGCTATGCGTGTCGCAGCAGGCGCGGTTGCCAAGAAATTCTTAAAAGAGGCTTGTGGGACACAAATTATCGGTTATCTCAGCCAATTAGGGCCTATCTGTATCGAGACTGTAGACTTCGCAGTGATTGAAGAAAACCCTTTCTTTTGCCCTGATCCCTCGAAAATTACTGAGATGGAAAGTTATATAACAATGCTTTCGAAGGAAGGTAACTCCGTCGGGGCACGGATCAATATCGAAGCATCAAAGGTTCCAGCAGGGCTTGGTGAACCTATTTTTGACAGACTTGACGCGGATATTGCAAAGGCATTAATGAGCATAAATGCTGTGAAGGGGGTTGAAATCGGCGCTGGATTTTCCTCTGTTAGCCAAAAAGGCACAGAGCACAGAGATGAAATTACCCCCGAGGGGTTCCTGAGCAATAATGCCGGAGGGATATTGGGTGGTATCTCTAGTGGCCAAGATATCGTTGCCAGTATAGCCCTGAAGCCTACTTCCAGCATCCGAATACCCGGTAAATCTATAAATATTGAAGGTGAAGCGGATGAAGTGGCTACGACTGGGCGGCATGATCCCTGCGTAGGAATTAGGGCGACACCCATAGCAGAAGCTATGGTAGCCCTAGTCCTCATGGATCATTTCCTCCGAGACCGGGGTCAGACGGGCGATCAGCGAAAGCCATCTAGCATGCCGGGTTAGTATTCATATGAGTAATAATTTAATAATAAAAACAATTAGATAAACAAATCTTATAATAACTTAGATTAATTTGGTAGTGACAATGACGGGAAAAACCTTGTACGACAAGATCTGGGATGCTCACCTAGTCAAGCAACGGGATGATGGAACAGCCCTGATTTACATTGATAAACATCTGATCCACGAGGTGACTTCGCCGCAGGCTTTCGAAGGCTTGCGCATGTCGGGCCGTAAGCCTTGGAGAACTGGTGCCAACTTAGCTACGCCCGATCACAATGTACCGACTACCAAAGAAGAAAGGAGTCAAGGATTCGCAGGAATCAAAGACCCGGTGTCAAAACTTCAAGTTAAAACCTTAAATGAAAATTGTAAAGAATTCAATATCTTAGAAATTGAAATGAATGATCAACGTCAGGGAATAGTGCATGTAATTGGCCCTGAGCAAGGAGCAACCTTACCCGGGATGACGATTGTTTGCGGTGATTCTCATACCTCAACACATGGTGCTCTTGGAACCTTGGCTCACGGTATTGGGACATCTGAGGTTGAACATGTGCTCGCCACGCAATGTCTAATCCAACGGAAAATGAAAAATATGCTGGTGCGTGTTAACGGCGAGCTAAAGACAGGCGTGACAGCAAAAGACGTCGTCTTAGCGATTATAGGAAAGATAGGTACTGCAGGCGGTACGGGTTATACAATTGAATACGGTGGAGAAGTCATACGTTCCTTGTCAATTGAAGGCAGAATGACGATATGTAATATGTCAATAGAGGCGGGCGCCAGAGCTGGTCTAGTTGGTGTAGACGATACCACTTTAGGTTACATCAAAGGACGTCCATTTGCCCCAAGCGGCGAAGATTGGGACCAGGCTGCGAATGCGTGGCGGGAGCTGGTAAGCGATCATGACGCAATGTTTGATCGTATAGTAGAGCTGGAGGGGGCCGATATTGAGCCGCAAGTTACATGGGGGACATCCCCGGAGATGGTAGTTCCCATTACTGGGCACATACCGGACCCGCTTAAAGAGCTAGACGAGATAAAACGCAGCAATATCAAACAGGCACTGGATTATATGGGGCTAACCGGTGGCATGAGGATTCAAGAGATAAAACTAGATTGTGTATTTATAGGCTCCTGCACTAATTCTCGCATTGAAGACCTTAGGGAAGCTGCCTTGATAGTAAAGGGCCAAAAAGTAGCGTCTAACGTGGAGCAAGCGATGGTGGTGCCGGGTTCCGGGCTCGTCAAAAGGCAAGCAGAAGCCGAAGGACTAGATAAAATATTCGAGGACGCTGGGATGGAATGGCGTGAGCCTGGCTGTTCTATGTGTTTGGCCATGAATGCAGACCAATTAGGAGAGGGTAAGCACTGTGCTTCAACTTCTAATCGCAATTTCGAAGGGAGGCAGGGGTTTGGGGGCCGTACTCATTTAGTGAGCCCCGCGATGGCTGCCGCCGCAGCTATACATGGCTATTTTGTAGATGTTAGAAACTTAATTTAGCTCTAAAATAATTCATAAATACTAATAAAATTAGTTAGATACAGTGAGAATATG
>Ga0066373_10000014_pt1 | contig 24892 bp, 13 predicted proteins | sample Knorr_S15_td_O2m_FD_71216 | JGI IMG/M metagenome (GOLD analysis project Ga0066373, IMG submission 71216) | Marine microbial communities from Southern Atlantic Ocean transect - Knorr_S15_td_O2min_ad_340m_LV | ecosystem: Environmental > Aquatic > Marine > Oceanic | place: Southern Atlantic ocean... | reverse complement strand
GATCAGGGGTTTTTAACAGAGACCGGGGTTATACTCGACTATGTCGATATCCTCGGTGATGGACCATCCTTATATCCGGATGATCCTTTTGCAAAGGCTAAAGTAAAGGAGCTTATCCGCTATATAGAGCTTTACATCGAGCTACCCGGCCGACGACTATATGGCGACGTGTACTTTGGCCGTTCTGCTTCCGATGAGGAAAAAAGCACTGTGAAACCCTTATTGGAGAAAGGGTTTACCGCGCTACAGCGTATCGGCAAATTTGATCCCTACATTGCGGGAACAGATCTCACTTTTGCTGACTTTTATTTCTTTTTTGCTGTTCCACCGGTGACTCAAGTCTGCAAGAAGACGTGGGATTGGAACGTGCGCAGTGAGATACCGCAAATTACGGCGCATTCCGATCTGCTTGCCACTCGAGAATCAGTTAAGCAGGTGCATGCTGATCGGAAAGGAGCATAATCGAATATTGATCAAGAGGGTTTGAAGTTTGGTCCGTCTGCCCCTTTTTATCTTATCGGTGTGGGGCTCTTTCCAGGATACCTTTATTCTCGTCCATATTGAGAATGGATTCGATATTTCCTTCGATGTCTTCTGCCGTTGCGGTTGTTCCCAGGGTTACACCCTCGTTTTCCCTTATATCGGCAGAGTAGTAACGGCCTCCTGCTGCCTGGATAATTCGACCGTTCGGAGCGTTCTCACTGCATAAGAAAACTACCGCAGGGGTAACAAGTTCTGGAGCGAGTTTTTCGGGACTGTCTTCAAAACCTGGTAGATCTAGGGTCATGCGTGTTGCAGCTATAGGAGCTATTGAGTTGGTGAAGATATTGTACTTGGCACCTTCATACCGCAATGTATTCATAAATCCCACTAGTCCCAACTTGGCAGCACCGTAATTACTTTGTCCGAAGTTACCAAAAAGACCAGAGGTCGAAGTAGTCATTACGATTCGGCCATAATTCTGCTCGGCCATGATGGGCCACACGCATTTAGTGGCATTGAGACTACCTGTCAAATGAACATCCAGTACGGCATGCCAATTGGTCAGTTCCATTTTGGTGAACGTCTTGTCGCGCAGTATGCCGGCATTGTTAACCAGAATATCGATGCGGCCCCACTCGTTCACGGCGTCATCCACCATGTTCTGCACAGCGTCCAGATTGGATACAGATGCACCACTGGCCATAGCTATGCCACCTGCGTCAATAATTTCCTCCGCCACAGCTTCTGAGGCCGACTTCGAACCACCGGTACCATCAACGCTACCGCCCAAGTCATTGACTATTACCTTAGCGCCACGGCGACCCAACTCCAAGGCATGCTGTTTACCCAAGCCTCCACCGGCTCCTGTAACTATCGCAACCCTATCTTTAAAACTAATGGTCATAGGTAGTCCTCTCTGTACGTTTCCAATCTAAGGTTTTTCAGTTTTGTTTAAGAATTAATCTGTCTAAACGTGGCAAGATTCTATGAACATTGAGTGTAGGAGTAAATCTCTAGGTTCCATTGAATTACCCCAACACCAGTCGGGAAAATTGGTTATCATCGCTGGGCAAAAATACCGTTAGTAAAGAATCATGACTAATATTAAGCCTGTACCGGCAGCTACTGTGGTGTTAGTGCGGGAATCTCAAGCGCATTCTGATATTGAAATTTTATTGCTTAAACGGAATTCGCGTCTTGTATTTCACGGAGGTCACTGGGTGTTTCCTGGGGGCAGGATTGATGCTGAAGATTATAAAAGCAGTAGAAGAGATCTCGTATACCTTGCGGCCTTGAAGGCAGCTGTCCGTGAAACCTGGGAAGAAGCAGGCATCGAGATAAGTGAAGAGCAGCTCATACATACGGCTCACTGGACTACACCTCCAAAGCAACCGAGACGTTTCAGTACCTGGTTTTTTGTATGCCCACTCTATGACCAGGTCTCTGTAAGGGTGGATAATGATGAAATTCTCGAGCACCGTTGGATTACACCCGGAGCCGCGTTGGCGGAAGCTGACGAGGAAACTATAGTGTTGCCTAGGCCAACTAGAGTAACACTGCAAGATATTGCCCTTCACCGGACGCTCAAAGAGCTTGTTGCGGCTGTAACTGAAGGTAATATTAAGGTTTTCCCAAAAGACTCTAAACATTACCGCCCATTCGAAATGGGATACAGTGCATCCCGCTAGGTTAAAAGTCTTTCTTATCAATAGCGTCCTTAAGTAAACAATTGTTGTAAATTCAATAATTTCCGTTAGCTGAATCGAGTATCAGTTCACTTGACTGTTTTAGCTTGTATTTGTCCGCAATCTGGCCTTTAAATCCTTGCTTTTCAGTGCGGGTTAATGGGATAGTTAATACCGTGTAAATGGAAAGATCTACCGGCTTTAATAGTCAGTTGAGGCGCATGATTGCGTTAGGTAGCGTAGTTTTTAAGAGGCGTTTCCCCAGAGCTGATAGTTTTATTCGAGTAGATATCGTTGGGCTGTATAGACTTCTATTAGGAACAGCCCTGTAATCGTAAGTAAGTCATCATACATATTAGACTGAAGAGCCTCTATGTCTTCCTCCACATTCGAAAGTCTTCGAGCTACCCTTAAGAATCTGCGCCGGCGTCGCCGTAATCTATTCATTCTAAAGCAGGGCAGCTTCTTTGCCATTGGTACCGCGCTACTGATTTTATTGGTAAGCGCTGTATCAATATGGACAGATCTGGATAAAGCGGGAACTATATTCCTATTTGCTTTATCTCTGGCTGGATTTGCAACATTAATATGGCGCTTGGTGTGGCTTCTAAACAGGAGGCACACAGATGATCGGCGTCTTGCTCACTATGTTGAAGATCACATTCCTGATCTGGAACAACGCCTCATCACTTCGCTGGAATTCAGTGAAAAAGATTTAATTCAAGGCAAACGAGGCGTTTCGCAACAGTTTATCCAACAGCTCTGGCAGGATGCTCAAGATCATGTTCAACAGCAACAACATGAAGTTGAAACAGTAACACCCGCCCGGAGTTCTTGGATATCGTTTGCTTCAGCAGTCACCATAGTGGGTTCGGTGGCTGTTCTCTTCGTTACTTCAGACTTGCTGTTGAATGCAGTCAGCAGGTTGGCATGGCCTTTTTCCATCGAAGAGCCGGTTCGGCTGGTAGAGGTACTTGCAGATATCCAAGTTAGTGTGGAGCCAGGCGATATTGAAATGCAGCGCGGGGATGGTGTAACCATTGCCGCACGTGTGACCAATGCTGTCCCGGATTTTATCAATCTGCGACTGCAAGACGATAATCTAAACTGGCGGGATGTATCTATGCCGCGTGACCGAACTGGTAACGAGAGCGCCACCTACAGTTACTTTATCCCTTCGCTTGTTGAGGACACCACGTATTATGTAACTTTTAGTGAGCGTGGTGAACAGAGTTCGCCTCAATATCAGATCAGCTTGTTTGACCTTCCTCGGGTCGAGCAAATAGCTCTTGCCTTCGATTATCCTGAGTACACTGGCATAGAGGATATGGTGGAAGAGGACAGCGGAGACATGATTGTACCGGAAGGAACTCGTGTCGAATTCCTGGTTACTTTCAACAAAGCTATAGCAAGGGCTCACGTGGAGTTCGATGAGAGCTACAATACAGACGAGGAAGCGATCAGTACGACAGCTACATACGAAGATATTCAGCTAAGCATTGAGGGCAACACTGGCAGTGGTACATTCATGGTTAACCAAGATGGAGTGTATCGTATTCAAGCCACTGACTTCTCAGATTTAGAAAGTCAGAATCCATTGGATTATTTTATTCGTGCCATTGAGGACACCCCACCTGAATTAGCTCTGCAACGACCAGGCCGAGATCAGGATGTGATGCCTCTGGAAGAAGTTGTGCTAGAAGCCAGTGCAAGTGATGACTATGGGCTCAGCGAATTTAAACTGAATTACAGTGTGGTGGGTAGCGGTGAAGTAGAAGTTGACTTTCTCGGGGAAGCTAACTCGCGAAGTGCGGACGGAAAAGAGCTTATATACCTGGAAGATTTAGAAGTACAACCGGGTGATTTCGTGAGCTACTTCCTGACTCTTACGGATAATAATACTTTAGAGGGGCCATCCGAAGTTATATCTGATATCTACTTCCTGCAAGTTATTCCCACTGACCAGGAATTTAGACGCAATGGAGGTGGTGGAGGCCAAGGGGGTGGTGGAGGCCAAGGGGGTGGCGGCGACAGCAGCGCATTGGTCTCTATACAGAAAGATATAATTGCGGCCACTTGGAAACTAAAGAACAGACAGGGACAGGTATCTTCAGATGAGTTTAGCAACGACGCCGAGATAATTGCTGAATCACAAAAAGAAGCAACCGGGCGAGCTCGTATGTCCATAGACCGGTTAGCTGAGCGGCTAAATTTTTCTGACGATACGTACGATTCTGCCGTAGAAAATTTATCTTTGGCCATCGAGCAAATGAACGTGGCTGCAGATGAGCTTGATCTTGAACAGATTACCAGTGCTCTAGAACCGGAACAGCTTGCCCTGCAATTTATTCTGCGGGCCGAAGCCAGTATTAACCGCACTAACGTTAGCATGCAACGTGGTGGCGGCGGCGGCGGTGGTGGCGGAGCACGCCAGGAACGCGAAGATTTAAGGGAATTGTTTGAAATGGAAATGGGTCAACTGGAAAATCGTTATGAGACACCGAACAGTGCTGGTGGTGGGAACCGAGAAAATCAGGAAGAAGTGAATAAGCTGGAAGAATTGGCGCGCCGCCAGGAAGGCCTTACAAGAGCGCAACGCAATCTTGCGCGGCGCGAAGACCAGATGACAGAAGAACAAAAACGCCGGGAACTCGAACGGCTGATGCGCCAACAGGAACAGCTAAGTCGTGAAGTGGCGCAATTGGCCCAGCAGATGTCGCGTGGTCAGCAGAGTTCATCTTCGCCATCTCAAAGCGGCCAACAGTCCCAATCCCAATCCCAATCTCAATCTCAATCTTCGTCAGGGGGTAGCCCTTCAGGTGGCTCGCAACAACAGACAGCTCTGCAGCGGGCTGCTCAGCAAATGCAGGAAGCTTCCCAGAGTGAAACGGCTTCCATAGCTGCTGCTCGGAGTCAGAAAGCCTTGGAGAACCTGCGAGAGGAACAACGCGAACTCAATGAGCAGGGTGAGCGGTCGGTGAATCAATTGGCACAAAACCTAGGTCAGCGTGGCCAACAGTTACTAGAACAACAACGCCAGTTGCAGGAATCGTTGCAAGATGCAAGTCGTCAGCAAGGTCTAGGTCAGACTCGGCAATCAGTGCGTCGAGATGAGAGCATGCAAGGACTGATTGAAGATCAACAGCAACAGCAGCGTGACCTCGAAGAAATCGAAGACATGTTACGAGCCATCATAGCTCGTGGTGATAACGATGATCAGCGCTTAATGTCACAGGCTCAAGCAGCCTCAAGGGAACTACGCCCAATAAGGGAAGAAATGGCAACTAGCAACAGGGTGCTGCGCAATGGCATGGTAAATCTATCAGTCGACATCGAACGCGAGCTTGAGGAACAGATTGAAGAGTTTGCCAGGAGTCTTGCAGCACTTAGTCCGTCTCAGGGAGATTCCGCGTCTGATCAGATTCAACAGGCAGCACGCGATGTGGAAGCTTTGCGCGAACAAATTGAGGAGTTGGAACAACAAGCGCTAGCATTTAACGAAGCTGGACAGCAACCAGGCGGCGGCGCTCCTTCAGTGCGTGAACTTAGGGAACAACTACAGCGATCACAGGAGCTAGCCCAATCTCTTCAGCAACAACTACAACAACAGGCGCAAGCTGGTGGTCGCCAGCCTGGGAGTCAGTCAGGACAGGGGAATCCTCAGGGAGGACGCCAACAAGTAGGTGGGGCTAGAGGGACCAATGAAAACCGGATTGGCGGAAGTGGCGAAATCCGTACTGATGGCAACAACCTGCCCTGGGGAAATGCACGATCTATCCGTCAACAGTTAACGCAACAGGACATAGAGGAATTTCTTAATCAACCAGATTTGTTTAGACAACTATTGGAACCGATTCTTGAACTCGAAGGTGCCCTCCGAGCCCAGGCGGAATTGGACAACATCAATAACAAGTTGTTTGCCACCGCTGATGAGGATATTCCAGACGAATATCGCGAATTGGTAGAAAATTACTATCGTGTATTGTCAGAAAACCCGGGGACTGCTGACCAGGCCCAGTAGTAATGCAATACACCATACCCAATCTGTTCACTTCGATAGAAGAAGGCACTTTCAGTTTTGCCTACGGAATAAGTCCCTATCTGTTCTCGTTTCTTGTAGCGCTCATTGTGGGCGCGGTGTGGCTAACCTACCTAAGAACGACCAGACCCCTTTCAACTGCCTGGAAAACGTTCTTTGTAGTGACCCGCTCCAGCGTACTAGTTATCTTGCTGTTCTGCTTGTTAAGACCTGTCATTACTACGTTTCAGGTAGCTCCTCAAGAAACCTATCTCGGGATGCTAATAGACGATTCCCAGAGCATGTCGATCGAGGATTTGGATGCAGGTCAATCGCGCCGGCAGGGTATTGAGGAAAATATATTTAGAAACGGATTGGTCGATGAACTTTCCGAATCTTTCCAAATTCGCACTTTCCGTTTCGATAAAGAAACCCAACGTATAGCAGGGCTAGATGGATTAACCGAGGAGGGAACAGCATCCTCTATCGACCAGGCCCTTAAGTATGTGGATGACCAATTAAATGGACTACCACTGGGTGGCTTAGTTCTGGTTACCGATGGCGCCGATAATGGCGAGAACGATCCGGTAAATCAGGCTCAAGATTTTGGCAATCGTCAGATTCCTATCTTTACCGTAGGAGTAGGCCAGGAAGAGATACCTCAAGATATCGGCATTGTTGATGTAACTGCAGCGAAAACTGTTCTCGAAGGCTCAGTATTCAATGTTTCTGTTGCCTTAGATCACCGCGGCTATGAAGGTCAGGAAATAGAATTATCTATCATGGATAGAGACAATCAGGTTGAGTCCGAGGTAGTGATTTTGGGAGCAGAGGGAGTACCACGACGTTATGAACTCCAGTTGAATCCAGAACGACCAGAGCTAATTGTGTATGATCTTGAGGTCGAGCTGCAAAGCGGAGAGATAATTGAACAAAACAACAGTTATAGTTTTCTAGTAGACAATACTGAGAAGCCACCGCTGGATATTCTCTATATTGAAGGACATCCTCGTAACGAGTACAAGTTCATTCGGCGTGCCGTCGAAGATGATCGCTCCTTGCGACTAGCAACTTATCTGCAAACCGGACCTGAAAAATTTTATCGCCAGGGCGTCGAGTCGCCAACGGAACTCAGCAGTGGCTTTCCTAGGGACAAGGAAACCTTATATGAGTATGAAGCCATTATTCTTGGAGACATTGAAGAAAACTTTTTTAACGCAGATCAGCTCCAGATGATCGAGGACTTCGTAGCGGAAAGAGGTGGTGGCTTTCTGATGAGCGGTATGGTGGATGTAGAATTCATTAGCTCTCCAATAGCCGATATATTGCCGGTAACGCTAGTAGAAGAGAATTTCCTACCACCTCATCTTCGTGGTGGAATCCGTCGTGGCGATCACCCGACTGGGGAATTGTATTTCCCTAGGCTGACCAATAATGGTGAATTCTCTCCCCAGCTGCGTCTCTCAACTGACGATTCGGAAAATCTAAATTTATGGAGACAATTCCCAGAACTGCAGGGCGTATATGTCACCGGGCGTATCAAGCCTGGTGCGACCGTCCTTCTTGAACATCCATTATTGCAGTATCAGAACCAGGCTTTGCCAATTATCGCGTCGCAGCGCTACGGAAGTGGTCGCAGTATGTCTGTTAACACCGCTAGTACATGGCGATGGCAGATGATGCAGCCCTCTGCTGACCTGTCTCATGAAACCATCTGGCGCCAGGTATTGCGGTGGCTAAGCGCCACAGCTCCGGAACGTATTACGATAGAGTTCGATCAGGAGTTCTATAATGTGGGCGACGAGGTTAATGTTACGGCCCAGGTTTTAAATGATCAGTACGAACCGGACAACGATGCAGCCCTTTGGATGCAAACTACTAATCCAATGGATCAGACCACAGATATTCCTATGGAATGGAATATCGAAGAGGAGGGTGTATACGGGGCCAGTTTTACCGTGGAAGATGAGGGAGTCTATAATCTGCTGGTAGATGTAGCTAGTGCAGCAGGAGGCGCCAGTGCAGATAGCTCAGAAAAGCGAGCAGCATTTGTTGTCACTCCGTCGCTACGGGAGTACACCAATGCTGAGATGGATGCCGGCCTTCTAGCTCGTATTGCCAACGCCAGTGGTGGCAGCTACTTTAGTCTCGCTGAATCGGACGGCCTCGCTGATGCTGTCGAATTTACCCCTAATGCGTATTCACGGGAGGTTCAGATTGATCTGTGGGATCAACCTTGGTTACTGGGTTTGTTGATCCTGATAATGTGCATAGATTGGATAGCAAGGCGTATGCGTGGGCTTTCGTAAGACGAAGATTGGGAAAAGCCGAATGGTGAGTTGTGGATTTATGAGAAATATCAAAGCATTGGTTGTCATTATGACTCTTTTTGGAATGAGTGCTCAGGTTCTTGCTCAGCCCTCAGGGCTGGAAAATGGTAGTAACTTTTTTCTGGATAGCGCCAATTCCACCAAGTACGCCGTGATAATGGTGGGACCCTCAGTGGGTGAGGAAAATAAATCGAAATTCCGGCAATGGGCGTTTTCCTTACACGATATCTTAGCTCGGGATTATGGCTATAGCTCTGACACTATAAGTCTGTTGTATGATCGGGGACAAACCGATTTTACTGGAGGTGAGCGTGTAGATGGTGCATGTGATCGAGTTGGAATTGAACAGGGACTAAAAGATCTAAGGGAACAAGTCGAACCCGGTGACCAGATCACCTTATATCTGATTGGACACGGATCCGGGTCTGAAGAAGAGGCAAAGTTCAATATTGTCGGCCCGGATATTACAGGTCTCGAATTTGCTGAGTTGCTTGATCAATTCGATGAACAAGACATCGCCATTATAAACACGACCAGTGCGAGTTACGGTTTTTCGGCCTCGCTTTCAAGTGAAGGACGAGTGGTAATTTCTTCAACTCGATCTCCTTCGGAGCGCTACGATCCCGTATTTTCAAGGTATTTCATCGAAGCGCTGGATAACCGCAATGGGGATCGGGACAAGAACAATCGGGTATCGATGCTAGAAGCGTTTGAGTACGCTAAGAGCAATGTTGAAGCTTGGTACGAGGAACAGGGTAGGTTGGCATCCGAACATGCCGGTCTAGATGACAATGGTGATGCGCTTTTTGCTCTGGAGCCTAACTCCGACGCAATAGATGGTAGGCTAGCGGAGATTGCGTACATCGATACCTTGGTCGACAGCCAAGCGGACTTGTCTCGGGAGCAATTAGCTCTTAAAGCCAGAATGCAAGAATTAGAGCGCACTGTTTTTATATTGCGAGGGCGCAAGGCTGATTTTCTGGAAGCTAATTATTGGCAACAAATGGAAGAACTTTTGGTGGAACTAGCTCGGACAACGGGGAAATTCAATGAAACTCTTTTACCGTAAAACAATGACTGAGCATATCAAGAAAGACTTCTTACTGGTGTTTTGTGTTCTTGTTGTTCCGTTCAGCGTGTTTGGTCAGGGGAATCAGACCAACACTGGAGAAGCACCCTTGTTGCGTGGTGAGCAACTTTTGTTAAGTGGTTCTTATGCTGCAGCCAGTGACGTATTCCAGATGGCAGATGGACTTGACCGCAATGACGGCTTGGTGGGGGCCAGCAAAGCCTTCTTCATGATGGGTAACTTCCGAGAGGCGATGCGAGTTCTAGAAGAGGCGATTGAAGATAATGACTATGCGCGTTTTCCCATACTCAGTACTCAGTTAGCTGAGGTAAAAAGATCTATAGGTCAGTCCCAGGAAGCATTATTTATACTCGAGGAAGTAGTCCAGGGTATGGATACTCCACCCGTGAGGACTCTAGTACAGTACGGTAGTCTCTTAAAATTTGTCGGTCAGAAACAAGCCTCATATCAGTTCCTTGATCAGGCTGTTCAACAATATAACAACGGACTGGTTTTCTCTTCCGAAGATGTTGGCATGGTCGCCCTCGCAAGCTGGCTCATGGATAATTTTCACGATGCCAATAGTCTGTTTAACGAGTCCATTCGTGCTAACCCCAATAATCTTGAAGCCCATGTTTTGTGGGGGGACCTGTTTCTCGAGAAATATAATGCCAGCGATGCTGAGCGCTCTTACCAAGAGGCTCTGGAAATCAACAGTCGCTATACACCTGCCCTGGTCGGAATCGCCAGAGTAGTTGGAGATGAGCGGGCCCTGCAGCGGGCTCTGGCTATCAATCCAAATTTTGTTCCCGCGCTAGAGACGTATGGCCAATTACTGATTATGAACAGTCGGGAAAACGAAGCTCAGAATTATTTTGATCAAGTACTTGCACTTAACCCTGAATCCCTAAAAACACTTAGCACCTTAGCTGCCGGCGCCGCTCTTAAAGAGCAATCTGAGGAGTATGAAAGATATCGAGCACGAGTTGAGGCTTTCAGCCCCAATAATTCCCAGTTTCTGGGAGACATTGCTGATGCCTTTGGAAACAACTACTTATTTGAGGAGGCTGTGGAGTACGCTAGGGCCGCGATTGAAGCAGATCCACAGTACTGGCAGGGTTATACGCTATTGGGTAGTAACCTGATTCGACTAGGCGTGGAGGAGGAGGGCAAGGCCAGCCTGGAAATAGGATTCGAAAATGACCCATTTAATGTTATGACATCGAATATGCTGAAGGTCTTCGATACCCTTGAAGGCTACACAACGCAGGAGAGCGGTCATTTCAAAGTACACATGAGCGAGAATGATGCTCACATCCTTTGGCCGTACTTAGAGCCGCTATTGGAAGAGAGCTGGGATACTCTGACCGTGAAATATGGCTTCGAGCCTGAAGGGCCTATCCTTATTGAGATATTTGAAAACACTGAAGACTTCGCCGTACGCTCGGTCGGTCTGCCAGATATTGGGCCACTAGTGGGCATATGCTTCGGAAAAGTAATTACTTTGATTTCACCTGACACCCTTTCAGCGAACTGGCAAGAGATAGTCTGGCATGAATTTATGCACGTAATAACCTTGCAGATGACTAACAATCGCATGCCGCGATGGCTATCAGAGGGTATATCGGTATGGGAAGAACGAGAGGGTCGCTCTTACTGGGGCAGGTCACAAGGTCTGGACCTTGTGCGTGCTGCCAGTGAAGACAAACTATTGCATGTCGCCGAGCTTAATTCTGGCTTCTCAGGAGCTCGTAATAGTGCTGACCTCGGGTTTGCCTACTTTCAGTCCTACTTGGTAGTTGACTACATCTCTGAGAATTACGGTTTCGATAAGCTGGTTGAGCTGGTTAAACAATATGCATTTATAAAGGAAGACAGTGAGCGATTCTCCGAAGTCTTTAATCTTTCCCTTGACGAATTCGATCGCGGTTTTCGTTTGTGGATAGATCAACGTGTGGAAGAAATAAATCTATACGTGCATTCCGAAGATATGCCGGATGAGGGAGATGGTCATGGTCATGGCATCCGCGAAAATTCGAGTGCTATCTTGGCCGAGCTATACAATAATGCTTCATTGAAGCAACACATGCGCTCCCGTATCGACGAAAATGAGCGGGATTTCCAGGCCCACCTGCAGTTAGGCATAGTGTTATTCAAGGAAGAGAATTTTACTGAAGCGAAAATTTCCTTAGAGCGAGCTTATGCGCTGCTGCCTGCCTATACCGGTTACCCGAGTCCAGCGCTTGTGCTCTCACAAATTTACGAGAAAGAAGAAAACCGAGAGGCTCAGCTGCAATGGCTGGAGATTCTGTTAGAGAATCTACAGCACGACTATGACTCAGCGATGATTTTAGCGGATGCTGCGCTCGAGGAAGGTAACTTTGAAAAGACGGCTTATTATATTGACCGGGCAATTCAAGTGGATCCCTACAGATCTGACGTGCATGAATTGAAAGCGCTTTATGCTGATAGAATTAACGACAGTGACTTGGCTGTCACCGAATATGAAGTGCTTATGAGGCTAGAAATCAATGACCCAGTTGAAGCCCATACCAAATTAGCTGAAGCCTACCTGCGCAATGGTCAGGCTGCTAAAGCCAAGCAGAATGTATTATACGCCCTGGAAATAGCACCGAGTTTTCAACGTGCGCAGCAGGTCTTACTGGAATCTGTTGACAGGGAAACGAACTAAATTGCGGCGAAATATCAGTCAAATATGTTTGTTGTGCGCCAGCCTGACTTTGTCATCACAGCTGCTAAATGCACAGGTGCTGGAATTTGGAAATGATGAGGATCTTTCGGTTTATGGTAACGAGATCACTGAGTTTACCTGGATGCGTGGTCAGTATACTAATCATGCGGGAGGCATGGGTGGTTTCGGGTTTCGGCGCCGGGGTGGCTGGTGGGACACGGACTATCCAGATTCTGATGAAAACTTTTTGAGAGGTGTTCAAAGATATACTAATGTAGATACAAATCCCCGTAATCATGCCTATATCAAGCTCACTGATCCGGCTCTGTTCGAGCACATCTTCTTGTACATGAATTGGAAAAGGGTTCCCATCGGCTCGTCTTATTCAGGTCCTAATTTTTCTCCCGAAGAAATTGAAGTATTAAGAGAATTTATGTTCCGTGGCGGATTCGTTATGGTCGATGATTTCTGGGGGCAGCCGCACCTCGATGATATGTATATGGAGATGGGGAAAATCTTCCCTGATAGGGAAATAGTTAAACTGGATACCAATCACGAGATTTTCCATATCTTTTTTGATATTGATCAAGTCGCCCAGGTGCCCGGTCGCATGGTTACCTGGGATTTTGGGGGGTTTATGAGGTTGGACGACCCTGCCTACCCTCCAGAAATTTATGCAGTGCTGGATGACGATGGTCGAGTGATGATGGTTGCCAACTACAATACCGACCTTGGTGATGGCTGGGAACACACATTCTATGGCCCTTATCCAACCAAATACACGAATGAAGCCTATAAGATTGGCATCAATTTTTTAATCTATGCATTTAGTCATTGAAAAAAGGGAATAACATATGACAGAAACAGAACAAATTTTAGAAGTTGAGAATCAGGATGATTTAGCGTTAGTTAAGCGGATGCAGGAAGGCAGGGAAAAAATTGTTGCCGAAATAAAAAAGGTAATCATAGGGCAAGAAGCTATCGTCGATGAACTGTTGATTGCTTTGTTTGGAGGGGGCCATGTTCTGGTGACTGGTGTACCTGGATTGGCGAAAACACTATTGATCAAGACCGTTGCCGATATTCTGCAAGTGGATTTCAGTCGGATCCAGTTCACCCCGGACCTCATGCCCGCAGATGTAGTAGGTTCAGAAGTAGTAGAAGAAAGTGAAGGTGGTCGTACTCTGAAATTCGTCAAGGGGCCTATTTTTACCAACATTCTACTAGCAGACGAAATTAATCGAACGCCTCCTAAGACTCAATCTTCGTTGTTGGAAGCGATGGAGGAAAGGCAGGTTACTGCCGCAGGCGTAACCCATCCGATGGCGCAACCTTTCTTCGTACTGGCTACTCAGAATCCGATTGAGCTGGAGGGCACCTATCCCTTACCCGAAGCCCAGTTGGACCGCTTCATGTTCAAGATTGAACTTGGATACCTTTCTGAAGCCGACGAGATAACGGTTGTCAGACAGACCACTCAGACTCACGAAGAGGCTCTTGAGCATCCTCTCGGCGGAGAAGATATCCTTGAATTTCAGCGTATTGCGCGACAGGTGCCGGCTGCGGAAGCTGTTATTCAGTATGCCGTGAGGTTAGTGCATGCGTCTCGTCCACAGAATGAGTTTTCCCCAGATTTCGTGAAAGACTGGGTAAGCTGGGGTGGAGGCATACGCGCCTCCCAGAATTTGATTTTGGCCGGTAAGGTGAGAGCTTTGCTGTTTGGTCGTTACAACGTGTCTTATGGAGATGTACGGGCATTGGCGTTGCCGATACTGCGGCACCGGATACTCCTCAATTTTCACGCTGAAGCAGAGAGAGTGACTACCGACGATGTTATACAGCGGTTACTGGAAGCCGTACCAGAACCGGCGTCAGAAATAGCTTAATACACGCCTAGAAATGTCTGAGTCACTAAACTTTCTCGACCCAACTGTACTGGCCGGTCTCGCTAATCTCGAGCTTCGGGCCCGTGTTGCAGTGGAAGGTTTTCTGTCAGGTTTACACAAGAGCCCGCATCGTGGATTCAGTGTGGAGTTTAACGACTACAGGCATTACCAGCGAGGTGATGACATGCGTCACTTAGATTGGAAACTCTATGCTCGCAGTGACAAGTTTTATATCAAGCAATATGAAGACGAAACCAACGTACGGTGTATGATTTTGTTAGATACCAGTGCCTCCATGGACTACAGCTCGGGTGGCTTGAGTAAACTGAATTATGGAGTGACTCTTGCTTCAGCCTTGTCTTATTTCATTATGCGTCAACGGGATGCGGTTGGCCTGATAACCTTTGATGAGCAAGTAAGGGACTATATTCCAGCTAAGTGTCGGCAACCGCATTTAATGCATATTCTTCGAACGCTTTCTACGGTAGAGTCTGGCACGAAGACGGACGTGGTTAAACCTCTGACTGATCTAGCTGCATCGTTGACTAAAAAGAGCATCGTTATCCTGATTACTGATATGTTGGATGATGAAGAGCGCATCATTAATACCTTACAAAATCTACGGGGCATGGGGAATGATATAATCACTTTCCAAATAATGGACGATGCTGAGCTGAATTTTCCATTCAATGAGGCATCCGAGTTCATCGACATGGAAAATAATGAATCCTACATCACCTCACCGGCGGCTATTCGCAAGGCCTATCTGCACAATCTCAATGAGTTTTTGTCCTATTGTAAGAAAAAATGTCAGAGCAGCGGAGTGGATTATTGCCTATTGAATACAGCTGAGCCTCTTGATGAGGCACTCACATCGTATATGTCCAAGCGGGCGAAACATTTCTGATGGTATTTCTGAATACTATATTTCTGGTAGGGCTGCTGGCTGGGTTGGTTCCAATAGCAATTCATTTAATTCGTCGTGAAAAGCCTCCGAAGCTGCTGTTCAGCACTATCCGCTTTTTGAAAAAAACCTCCAAGAAACTGGTGCTGTTTCAGCATCTGCAGCAAATTTTGTTATTGATATTACGATCTGCAATTATTTGTTTGTTGGTGTTCGCGTTTGCTCGCCCTTTTTTCAACCAATCCGTCACACGATTGTTAGATGTTGATCCGCAATCGGCAGTTATTCTCCTCGACCTTTCGATGAGTATGCAGTATGGGGATACTTTTGAACGGGCTAAGAACGAAGCATTGGATATCCTTGGTGACATGACATCCGGAGACGAAGTAGGGTTGATCGGGTTTTCTGATAGGTCAGAATTGGTTCGGGAATTGGATACAGATATAGATAGTGTGCGTAGTGCTATTACGGAAATAGAACAGGCTGGATTCGGGGCTACGCGCTATATGCCAAACCTGCGTTTGGCAGATCAACTGCTGGAAGGCTCTCGTTATGAGAACCGCGCAGTTTATTTAATATCCGATTTTCAGGAAGCTGGTATTCAGGATATTAACGAAGGCTGGAAACTATCACCTGGAGTTGCTTTTACTGGAATCGATGTAGGGGAAGAAGAAAGTAGTAATCTGGTATTAACCGACGTGCGATCTCCGGAACAGCTATTAGAGGATGCAACCGAACAACAGATCCTAGCTAGAGTCCGAACTACCGGAACTCTTTACCTAGCTCAAGGGGAGGTTTCGTTAAGCATCGATGGGCAGATGGTTGACCGAGTTCAGGTTGACTTGGGAGAGCGATCTGAAGAAGTTGTTAACTTTACGGCCGAGTTCGATTTAGAGGGTACCCATGAGGGGGAAGTGCGGATTAGCGGAGATGACTTTTCCGTTGATAATTCGTACTTCTTTACTGTAGATGTGCTACCGAAAATACGTGTATTGTTGGTGAATGGCGAAGCGTCTGAAAATTGGTTTGATGATGAAGGCCATTGGTTCGGTTTGGCTGTAAGCAGTACCGAAGAATCTCCATTCCAACTCGATACTATTGAGCCGGCAGCCTTGTCTGCGGCAGTATTGCGGCAAAACGATGTGGTTGCACTTCTGAATGTAGGTGATCTAAGCTCTAGCCAGGCAGTAGCCATTAACAACTATGTGCAAAATGGCGGAGCCCTTCTGGTTGCGCCTGGTGATCGGGTAAATCAGGAGCTGTACAATCGCCAATTCGGTGATATTTCCCCAGCTATTTTGCAGAATTTGGACTTATTATCCCGCGACGATTACCTGGTGATTGCGGATTTTGATCGACGGCATCCGATTCTTCGTCCATTGGATACAGACTGGTCAGCCCGTTTCCAAGGGCACTGGTCCATGCTGCCCCATGAGGAAGCAGATGTATTGATGCAGTTTGACAATACTGAACCGGCTTTGGTCGAGCGAAAAGTCGGAGATGGTTCGATTATGCTCTTCGCCTCCGCTATGGATTTAGAATGGAATAATTTGCCGCTACAAGGGCTGTTCTTGCCGTTTGTCCATCAAACTCTGCGACACCTGGTACAACCTGAGACCAAACAGCGTTCTTACCAAGTTGGGGATGTCTTCAGCCTAGAGCCTTCGGGAGAAGCCACCAGTGTCACTGCGACGGACGCGAGAGGTGACAATATAAACTTTTCCAATGACGAGTTCGTGATAACAGCGACCACGCCGGGTCTGATAACGGCGGAAGTCGACGGAGAAGTTATTCGCTATGCGGTTAATGTCCTTCCAGAAGAATCCAATTTTGCTCGTACCGCAGTGGCTACTATCTACGATGCCATAATCAATCCAGATACAAACCCTATTCAGTCCCGCGAAGTTCAGACAGCGCAACTAATCGAAGAGCTAGAAAGGCCCCAAAGACTCTGGTGGTGGATACTTAGTCTAGTAATGTTGCTAGTGATTGTAGAAGCTGTTATTGCTAATCGTACTTATCGATAAATACGCTCATTCGAGCGATACCAGAAGAAGAATGTTAGTTAATCGTTCGCTAAGGATCCTATTTAGGGTGATCGCATGTACAAGCGATAGGGCGCTAAAGAGGAAGCTTGAAAGTCACTCAATGCTTTATAAAGGGGGACAATGAAAAACTTCCTAGCTCCTTTCTTTAGCTCTTTATGACTAGCAGTGAATTTCCTTAACTCTGCAAATCAATAAAGTATAAAAATCTTATCACAGGAAATTTGGCTTTATCGTGGTGGTTACAATTTGTCACAAAGCCAGTATTTGCGGGATGCAGTAGCGCACTAAGTAATAGAAATACCTCAATATTTCATGAGATTCAGTAAGTTTTAAAGATTAATATTTATTCTTCCGTGGATTCCTGTTCCTCAGGGATGATCCCCATTCGCTTAGCGCGCTTTTCCCAATTCTTGCGCGCAAGTGCTTGCATATCTTCCGTGTTGTCCGATTCGTCAACGATCTCAATGCCAAGTAATGTTTCTATAATGTCTTCCATGGTGACGATGCCTTCCATGCCTCCAAATTCATCGACAACAAGTGCCATGTGTTCCTGTTTATTAATAAATATGTCTAATAGGTCAGGTATAGCTAACGTCTTATGGACTACTACTACATCACGACGAATGTGTTTAAGGGGTTTATTATCATTCTCCTCAACTAGGTTAAAAAGCAGTTCATCTTTTAGAACATAGCCGGTGATATTGTCCGAATTCTCACGGTAGATTGGTATTCTTGAGAAAGATAAATCTTCGTGTTTTTCATGAAATTCTCGGATACTTATGGCCTCATCGGCAGAGACGACCACGATACGGGGCGTCATGATATCTTTAACCAAGACCCCACTGAATCTCAATAGGTTGTATATAATTTTTTGCTCTTTTTCTTCCAGTACTCCAGTCTCTTTACCGATTTCTGCCATTACTGCGAAATCGCTACGGCTTAGAACCGGTTTGTCCTTATCTTTCTTAAGATTATTCGTAATAAATTGACTCAACCAGACAAAAGGCCTAAGAATAAAGAGCATGATTCGCAGTGCTCGCACAGTAAACGGGGTCAGTAATTCCCAGTTATTTGCACCGAGCGTCTTGGGTATGACTTCGGACAATATTAGGATCGATAGAGTCATACCGCCTGCGATTAGCGCTTCCCAGTTTGTCGATGAAAGTCCCATTGCATTAATATCAGTCTCACTGAAAATAACAGCTGCCTGTGAACCAACTCCGATAGCTCCTACTGTGTGAGCGATAGTGTTCAGTGTAAGAATAGCTGCTAGAGGTTGGTCAATGTCCGCTTTGAACCGCGTTAGATCTTCTGCAATAGCGGTTTTCTTGTTTTCCTGTATGCCAACATACGCTGGAGTAATACTTAGAAGCACCGCTTCCAGAATAGAACAAAGGAAAGAGAAAATAATACTTACGAGGAAGAAAGTGACTAAAAGTCCCATTGATATAATATATATCCGCTTCAGTTAATAGCTATTCTGACATGAATAATTTGGTGTACACAATTTAAGCTTGATGGGTCACATTAGGTAAATACTTTAGCAAATTCAAAACTTACTTAGTATTCTTTAAACTCAGCTTCAGCATTCATTCAAAGCAATTATGAAAAGCTCCAATTTTGGGTACATACCAGCGCTTGATCACCTTCGGGGCCTTGCAGCGCTTCTAGTGTTTTTCTTTCATAGTTGTCATTTGATCGCGCATAAGCTCCAAAGTGATGTACCCTACGATTTGAGCTACTGGCCGACGGCAGAGAACCCTTTTTCCTCTCTGATTCTCGAAGGTCACACTGCGGTTTCGCTTTTTTTTGTACTGAGCGGCTTTGTCTTTACAGTGGGTTCGTCAAACAGGAAGCTTAATTTTATAGGATTCTACCGAAATCGTTTTCTGAGAACATACCCACTTTTTCTATTTTTCCTTGTCCTCGGCATAATCTTCAATGTTGAAAATTTCAGCTGGACAGCGCTAGCCCGTTCTATTTTCTTTGGAGCCAATAGCCCCCTTGCCATAGATGGCGGAGCCTTTACCTTTGTATTTTGGTCCATAGCGATAGAATGGCATTTTTACTTACTCTTTCCGTTTCTGCTTTTGCTGCTTAAAAAGTATAACTGGCATCTATTAGTTATATTGATCATGATCTTTTTTGCGATCCGCTATTACCTAATGCTGCAGGGCGAAGACATGCTGTTGGTTAGTTACTGGACTATTCTGGGGCGTATAGACCAATTTTTAATCGGTATGTTAACTGGTCTGTTTTACGTGAACCATTTTGTCGAGAATAAGAAATTCGATGTCTTCGCCTTGCTTGGATTAGTACTAATACTGACAGCTTTGTTCGTTTTTAACCAGCTCGGAGGCAATGGCAGTAATAACGAAAAGTGGGTCATATGGCCTACTATTGAAGCTAGTTGCTGGGCGATCTTTGTTATCGGTTACTTGTCCATAGCCGGCCGGGCTCCAGACTGGTTTGGAAAAGCATTAGTAGCTTTGGGCACCGTAAGTTATTCTATTTACCTCGTACACTACGTGGTTTTAGACTTCATGATGACAAGAGATTGGGATGTATTTCTACAAATTTCAGACCCATTCGGGACCGCCGTCATTAATACCACTTTTATACTGGCCCCGATCGTCATACTGATTTCTGCTGGCACTTATAGGCTGATTGAAAGACCTTTTCTAGTGCGCCGCAAGACATATATGGTCAAAACTGAATCTATTGAACCAGCTTAAAAAGTTTTGTAGTATGCGCGTCCTGTGCCGCTATAGCTCAGCCGTGGTAGAGCAGCTGACTTGTAATCAGCAGGTCCCGAGTTCGACTCTTGGTGGCGGCACCACATTCCCCTCTTCCAGCTTGCATTCTCACTAAAATAAGGTTTCTGTAGAGAGGCCGAGCCATAGAATCTAGCTAAATTCTGAGTTTCTCCACGGCAATGCCCGAGCGATTAACATAGATTATTAGGGTATAATCAGCCCTTCTGTTCTCGGATGGTGGTACCTGTCGTGAGCATAAATAAGGCCATTGGCGTGTTGGCAATCACGGCATCATATGTGTTGGTGTCACCCTCTAGTGCCCAAACAAATCAACTGGATGATTTTGCTCTACTAGATTCTAAAGGCCAATTCCACCAGCTCACTCGATATAGAGACATGGCCGCGATGTTGCTCTTTATCAACCAGGATAACTGCGAGCTTTCAGATTGGGCTGTAGCGCATCTAGCCAGCTTCACTTCAAATTTCAGAAATTCAATTCCGTTACTAGCGCTCAATCATGGATCTTTAACACGCTCGGTTGAGAGACTGTCTGATAGAAATATTCCGGTACTTTTAGATGAAACAGGTTACATCTTCCAGGCTCTGGATCCTTCCCGAGGGGGCGCTCTCCTTATGCTAGATCCGCACAGGCTTGAATACCGTAAACTCGATAAAGAATTTGTTGCTGCTTCGGAAATTTTCGATGCTGCCCAGTCCAAGCAACTTACAGCAATACTAAATGCAATCGAATCCGTCTCTTGTTCCATGCAATCTCAACCTTTCGAGCAACATCAGCAGAATCCTTCCTATGTCGCGGACGTGGCTCCCATATTGGAAGCACGGTGTTCATATTGTCACAGACCAGGCGGCAGCGCACCTTGGGCCATGTCAGATCATCAAGTTATACAGGGATGGGCTCCAAAGATTCGGGAAGTGCTCCTAACTCAGCAAATGCCTCCTGGTCAAATCGATGCTGATCCTGAAAGATTTGATGGGCTTAGCCATATAACAACTGGAGAAATGATTACCCTGATCAATTGGATTGATGCGGGAGCCCTCGGTGAAGAGCTAATTGAAGACGAAGAAGATCCTCTACAGTTGATTGAACCCTATGCAAATGGATGGCAACTCGGCGAACCCGACCAGATATATACCTTCGAAGAACAATCCATTCCCGCAACTGGAGATGTTGACTACATATGGTTGACTCTTGAAACTGATTTAGTCCGGGATAAATGGGTAAAAGGATACGAATTTGATGTTGGTGATCCCAGCGTAGTGCATCACGCACGTGTTTTTACTCAAGGTAAGACATACACTGGCGAGCAGGAGCTTAAAGATTTTGCTGCCTATGCGCCAGGTAAATCAACGATCTTTTATCCAGATGGCATTGCCCAACATTTTTCCAGTAGTGATCGACTCGTAATGCAAATTCACTACACAACTACTGGCAAGGTAACGAAAGATCAAACCCGATTGGGGCTACATTATGTTGATAACCCACCAAGACAAACCCTGTCGAATCCAATTACGGTAAACGAAAGTATTTATATCCCGGCAGGTGATCGCAACTACGAAACCGCTGCCAGTATTTTGTTAGAAGCTGATTCCTACCTGTATGCCATGTCCCCGCATATGCATTATAGGGGTAAGAGTATGAAATACACCGCCGTGTTCCCCGATGGGAGCACCGAGCAATTACTATCGGTACCGAATTACCAGTTTCGATGGCAAATGAATTACTGGCTCGCGGAACCGAAATTTCTGCCGGCAGGAACGACTGTCGTCACCAATGGAACTTTTGATAATTCTTCAGCCAATCCTTCTAACCCGAATGCTAATGTTGATGTAGTTTGGGGAGCTCAATCGTGGGAAGAAATGTTCATCGGCTGGATGGCTATTGCTATAGACAATGAGTAATCAAAGCGTTGTTCTTATGCGGTTTTGAAGCTTCTGAGTAAAATATCTAGGATAGCCTGAAATCTCGTTCCCCTGCTACGCCGACCCTGCGACACCAATACGCAATTATGGTAGACGCCACACAACATTTGTACCAAATATTAAAAGCTAGGTTCTGGCAGAGGTGCAATTTTTGGTTTTCTGCCAATTAAGGAGCGCAGACGTGCTGGTAGTGCAAGTAAAGCAGGAGTAACTATTAGGGTTAGGATAGTTGCGAATGACAATCCGAATACGATCGTTGAAGCAAGTCCCGCCCATTGGGAAGCAATAGGCCCTCCAATTTCAATCTCGGCGCCGATCAGATCGACGGACATGTTCATTGCTAGGGGTAGAAGCCCGAAGCCTGTGGTAAAGGTAGTAAGGAATACGGGCCGCAACCGCTGAACACCAGTGTGAACGATAACTTCCTGCAGCTGCCAATTCGGATGCTCCCGTCGAAGCACGTTAAAGGTATCTATCAGTACGATATTGTTATTTACTACAATTCCAGCCAGTGCAACGATACCGATTCCCGTCAACATTACGCTAAATGGCTGACCTGTCGCAAGGAGCCCTAGAAGCACTCCAACAGTCGACATTATTACTGAAGATAAAATAAGCAGAGCCTGGTAGTAACTGTTGAACTGAGTCACTAGTAAGATAGCCATAAGCGCCAGGGCTAGTGCAAACGCTTGAATCAGGAACGCTGCTGATTCTTCCTGTTCTTCATTGGCTCCACGGAATTGGTAGAACACGCCGTTGCTTGGTGGATTCTCTGCCATGTACTCTTCTATTTCTTGCAGTTTATTATCCGCCAGTACCCCAGGAGCTGGATTTGCCCGAATGTAGACTACCCGATTACTGTCGACGCGCTGAATGGAGCTTACCTTAGGCTTAGCTTCTCTGGTAACGAAGCTGCTGATAGGAACGGGGCCATTAACAGTGCTGATGCGGACGGTATCTAACTGGCCAATTCCGCGATATTCCAGGGGGTAACGGATTCGGATATCCACTTCTTCCTCGCTATCGTCCGGTCGGTAGTCCCCCATGAAGATGCCGTTAGTAATCAATTGGATGGCAGTTCCTATTTCAGTCATGTTGGCTCCCAGCATGGCTGCCTGAGCACGATCGACGTTGATTTCCCACTCAATAGCGGGTACTGGCCGGGTGTCATCGATGTCGATGAGACCGGTCATATCGTTTTCCATGAAATCGCGAATGCGCTCTGCTTCGCTGAACAACGGGCCCAATTCCTCTCCGGACAGTTCCACTTGAATTTCCTTGCCTACGGGGGGGCCTTGCTCTATCTCCGAAATTTCGGCCCGTACACCTGGAATTTCTGATATAGCCTCTCGATACATGTTCTGGATTTCAAAGCCATTTGGTTCTCGGGTGCGTCTGTCCGTTAATTCGATAAATATGGTCCCTATTAGGTCAGGGGCGGCCTGTTGGCCTCCTCCCATTTGTTGCCCAGCTCCAGATTGGGTAACGATGCCGCTGTAGTAACCTATATCCTCAATGCGCTCTTCCGCATCCAGCATCATATCTCTGAACTCAGCTGGCGAAAAATTGCCCCTCGCGAAAATTTGTACTTGAGTTTGCAGAGGTTCGGGAGTGACAAAGAATTCGAATCCTGCTCCGAAACGCATATATGTCAACCCGATGCCTATGAGAGTGGTTATGCTGAGCAAGAAGATGGTGCAAGGTATACGTACTGCAAATTCCAATATTCGGGCATAAAGTCCTGTTATACCAGTAGCTTTCTCAGGATCACCTTCCTCGAGATTTCGTAAGTAGGTTTTATCAGCTTCACTGGATTTACCAATAAGCGCGCCTATGGTAGGCGCGAACAAAAGGGCGTAAAACAGGGAGCCCGCTAGAACGGCGAATACAGTAATAGGGAGATAGCTCATGAACTGGCCGGAAACTCCTGGCCAGAACATAAGAGGCAGAAAGGCTGCCAGTGTAGTAGCGGTGGATGCAGTAATGGGCCAGAACATGCGTTTAACAGCAGCTTTATAAGCTTCCTGACAGTCTAGACCTTCGGCCATCTTACGATCGGCATATTCTACCATCACAATGGCGCCATCGATTAGCATCCCTAGACCTAGCAATAAAGCGAAAATCACCATGAAGTTATAGGTGAAGTCCAGCATATTGATAATTATAAAGGCAAAGAGGAACGAAAAAGGCACGGCTAGAGTTACCAGAATTCCAGAGCGTATCCCCACGGAGGCAATTACTACAATCAATACAAGTACCATAGCGGTTGCCATATTACCTGTTAGGCCGGAGTTCTGTTCCAGTGTTAAAGGCATGGTGTTGTTAATATAAGTCATTCCCACAGCGGGTGGCAGGTTAGGGCGAATTTCTTCCACTAAGGCATCAATACCCTCCATCGCTTCGATAAGGTTGGAGCCCTTTCGTTTCATAACATTTAGCGAAATAGTTTGGTTGCCATTGGCATAAGAATATCGAGTCGCGTCTTTAAAGGTTCGCCTGACGTCGGCGACATCAGCTACGGTTAGGACTCCAAGGTCAGTCGATGCAAGCGGTAAACTAAAAAGATCGTCAGCATCTTCGATTAGTCCAGGGACTTTTACTGAGAAGCTACCTTGACCTGTATCAACCTGGCCTGCAGCTATGAGTCGGTTGTTGCTAGAGACAGTCTGTACGATGGCACTGTTGGGGATACCATAAGTTTCCAGTTTGGATGGATCTATGACTGCTTCCAGTAATTCTTCGCGATTACCCACCATCGGAGCTTCCAGTATCTGAGGGAGTAACTCGATCTCGCGCTGCAGATCTTCTGCAATTCTCAACAAAGTACGCTCTGGCACTCCCTCTCCTCCGATTGCGATTTGCACAATAGGCTCTTGTGCAGCCGAGACTTCCTGGATGATGGGTTCCTCTGTAGATTGAGGAAAGCGCGCTTTGGCACGATTGATTGCTTCACGCACTTCGGCGAGGGCCGCGGTGGAGTCAAAACTAATATCGAATTCCGTCAGGATGGTCGCGGCACCTTCGCTGGAGAAGGAACTTACTTCGGTAATACCGTCAATGATTTTTAATTCCAACTCAGC
>Ga0066373_10000011_pt1 | contig 25620 bp, 26 predicted proteins | sample Knorr_S15_td_O2m_FD_71216 | JGI IMG/M metagenome (GOLD analysis project Ga0066373, IMG submission 71216) | Marine microbial communities from Southern Atlantic Ocean transect - Knorr_S15_td_O2min_ad_340m_LV | ecosystem: Environmental > Aquatic > Marine > Oceanic | place: Southern Atlantic ocean... | reverse complement strand
GTCGAGATGATTTAATAAAGGCATTGCATGTTTTCTGGTATTACCAGCCGCTTCTCTAAATTCTGAAACCGTAAAGCCTTCTGGATTAATTGAAAGAAGCTCAGCAGCAAGTAAAGAAGCGGCTTCAATAGCATTTGAGGAAAAAAAGATTCCACTTTCTTCAACAACTATTCCTTTACGAACCAATTCTCTAAGTTCAGAACGGTCTATTCCCACAGGGTCAGGTGGTGCGAAAAGTGAACCCTGTAATTCTTTAACAAAAGGATGATTAGAAGTTTGATTTTTATATATAGAAAGTTTTAACCTCCCACTATCTACGGTCATGTCTTTCAACAAGGAAATGGTGGCTCTTTGATGTTCATTTAACGAAGACAGTTCAAGTCCTGTAGGTCCAGCAGATTCGACTGCTTCTTTGACTGTTTCAATTGTCAACTGAAGGGTTACTGGATCGACAACCCAATTATCTATATCCGGTTCAATATTTTCACCCGTGATTAGTTTTAACTCTTCTGAATCAATCCAGCCTCTTTCTTTGACAATCCGCTCTATTGAGCGGTCAGGTTTGGCTTTCGAAGCTTTTTCCTGGGGGTCTACATCAAGAACTTCACCTCCCCCGATAGTCTCATCGCGTCCACTTTCTCGCAAAATAAATCGGTCACCAGGCAACAAAGGAAGTGGTTCGGGTAGGAATAGTCTTATCGACTCTTTCCCACCAGGTGATATCGAGTTAGGACCGAGAACTCTTAACTTGACTGGGTATTCACCTGATCCGAAATAAGCGATAAATGCACCCCTACGTGACACATGGTGATCAATTTCTTCTAATACTTGAAGAGAAGCATCCAACATTTTTGTTATATGCCATTCTCCTGACTTGATAAGCACATTTCCTCGAGAAACTTCCCCATGTGAAACTCCAGTGATATTTAAAGCACAACGACTACCGGGTGAAATCTTATTTTGTTCTAGATGGTGGGCTTGGATTCCTCTAACTCGAATCTTTTTTTCCAGAGGCCAAATTTCTAGGTCATCATCAATTTCTAAACTTCCTCCGGTCAGAGTTCCTGTCACAACTGTTCCAGTTCCCTTTATTGAGAAAGATCGGTCTACCCAAAGACGCGGTCGCTGAACATCGCTTGGATCGGGTGCATCTTTTAAAAGTTCTGAAATTTCTTTTAATAAAGATTCGACTCCAGTTCCGTCTAAAGAGTTTGTTTTAACTAAGGAAGCATTTTCCAGAAAGGTGCCTTTAACTTTTTCTTCAATTTCTAACAATGTGACTTCAGTAAGGTCATTGTCAGCTTGATCAACCTTTGTAACAACGATTATTCCATTTTTAAATCCGAGTAACTCCAAGATTCTAAGGTGTTCTTCAGATTGAGGTTTCCAACCTTCTGTTGCAGCGACTACAAAGAGACATGTTTGAACACTCCCTACACCGGCCAGCATGTTTTTTAGAAAACGAACATGACCTGGCACATCTACGATCGATAGAACAGTTCCTGATGGCAAAGTCGTTGAAGCGAAACCTAAATCAATAGTTAACCCTCGGGTTTTCTCTTCAATGAATCGATCGGGATCTGAGCCAGTTAAAGATTTAACCAGAGTTGATTTTCCATGGTCAACGTGTCCTGCTGTAGCGACTATATGCATGATTAAGCCGGAAAATTCTTAATGAATTTTTTTGATCGCAGCATCGATAAAAATGTCATCGCTTGGGTGGACTGTCATTAAATCTATAACAGTTTGATCATTATCCATCCGGCAGATAATAGGAGGGTTTTGTTGTCGAAAAAATTCCACATGATCACCTGCTAACTTTAAGCCAGCAGAAGGTATTTCAACTCCAGGTAAGGTCCCACCCCCTGGAGTTGCATTGGTTTCAGTAGTAAATTTTGCACTAATTTTGTCAGCTCTTCCTTTTAGTTCATCTACTGAAGTGGTAGACATTTCCCAAAAAGGGATTGAAGACCCTTTGCGTTCTAAGTAAGAGATAGTAATCTCCTGAAGCGCTGACATCGTAAGGCTTCCTGGGCGAACAGCTCTAGCTAGAGGATGTTGCGCACACAGTTCAACCAGTTCTGTTTTCCCAGCAATTATGCCGGCTTGAGGACCTCCGAACAGCTTGTCTCCTGAAAATGTGACTATTTCTGCACCTGATTCAAGACTTTGTCGCGCTGCCGGTTCACCAATCAGCCATTTTGGAGGACCATTTTCCAACCAAGGGCACGCAGAATCGATTAAGCCTGAGCCAATATCGACAACAAGAGGAATTCCCAAATCGGCCATTTCAGAAATGTCAGTCGTTTCAGTAAAACCTACAATTCGATAGTTCGACTGATGGACTTTTAAAACTAAAGAAACATCATTTTTATTAATTGCTTTTTCGAAATCTTTACGGCGTGTTCGATTTGTTGTACCTACTTCAACCAAGTGAGCTCCCGACTGTTGAAGAATTTCAGGAATTCGAAAACCGCCACCGATCTCGACAAGTTCGCTTCTTGAAACTGCGACACCGCGTCCTTCAGCAAGTGCTGCAATTACCAAAAGAACCGCTGAAGCACAGTTATTTACAATCAATGCTGATTCTGCTCCACAAGCACGAGCAATTAGTTTTGACGACCTGTCCTGTCTCGAACCGCGTTCTCCTGTTTCCAAATCGAACTCGAGATTAGAGAACCTAAAATGTTTATTCTTATCTCCAATTTTTATCGGAGCACGACCCATATTTGTGTGTAAAAGAACCCCAGTCGCATTAATAACATCAGTTAAAAGTGTTCTAGAAATAACTTCACCGATTTTCCGAGCTTCTTCAATTACATCATCACCACTAAAATTATTTACTGCTTCACGTGCCGCATCTACTAGAAGTGGATGTGGCAGATCTAAATCTGAGATTGCACGCGCTATTTGATCTATCGAAGGGGGTCTATTTGTGGGTGTTTCGAGTTTTTTTGGCATTTTATTTGTTTGGAAAGAAAGCTATTTTTCTACTTCTAAGGTTACGAAGACGTAGCATAAATTTATGTTGTTATTACTATTTGCAGCTTTTTTAATAGTTCCTGCTATTGAGTTGTATCTAATCATTGAGGTTTCTCATCAAGTTGGCTTTGGGAACACTTTAATTGCTCTTGTATTTATCAGCGTCATTGGTGCGTGGATGGTAAAGCGAGAGGGATTAGAGATAATCAGGAAAACCCAAATTGAACTGGCGAATGGGAGACTTCCAGGCAAACAAATAGTTGAAGGTTTACTGATTCTTTTAGCTGGTGTTCTTATGCTTACGCCGGGATTTGGAACAGATGCAATTGGTTTACTTTTACTTTTTCCTTTGACGCGGATTATGTTGCGGTCTTTTCTGACACGGCGATTCGTAAAGAAGATAGACAAGGGTGAAGCTTTTTTATGGGGGTCCAAAAATAATGATGATCAACAAGTTATAGATGTCGATTGGGATGTAATTGATTTCAATGATCAAAATAAAAAAAGATTGGAAGAATAATCATTTATGGTCGGTCTTGTATCAGCGCTAGATTTCATATTGCTTTAATGGTTTTAAGAATCCGTACTTCACAAGTGAAAAGATAAATAGAAACAATTAATGGGTAATGACAGATTCAAATCTTGATAAAGATTCAGACATAATTGACCAAAATAATTTTCTGGTACCTAACCAAAAACTGGTAATTTATGACGAAAATTGTGAATTGTGTAAACAACTGGTTGATTGGACATCAAAAAAGATTTCTGACGATTTTAAATTCGTTGATTCCAACTCAATAGAACATGATTTTTATGGACTTGATCAAACCGATTTAGACAAATATGTATGGTTAATAAAATCGAATTCTGAAAAAAGTAAAGGCGCTTATGCGATAGCTGAACTTCTAAAACAGATGGAATTCAGATGGAAAATTTTAGGTTCAATAATTTCGACTTTTCCATTCACTTTCGTAGCCAGTGGAATTTATTGGCTAGTAGCAAAAAATCGTCGACGTTTTAAAGGTGTTTGCTCTTAAATATGGGCTATTTTGATTTACAGATCAAAGAAGTCATGTAGCAAATAATTCAAGGAAAACTATGGTAGCCATTTCACCTAATCAAACGACTGAAGCAATGAATGATTTCATGGATGAACGCCATTTGGGAATTCTTACTTTAGTAAGACCAGACGGTAGACCCCATTCAACTCCAGTTGGTTTCATGTGGAATGACGAAGAAAAAATAGCCAGAATCATCACATGGTCCGGAAGTCTCAAAGCGCGTCTTCTCGAGGAAGAAAATCTTATTGGGACGATTTCTCAAGTTGATGGTGGCAGGTGGGCTACTTTCGAAGGAACATGTTCAGTTACGAACGATCCAGAAATTTGTGCCGACGCAGTCTCACGATATGCCGTACGTTATTCTCCACCTAAAGACCGTGGATCAGATAGAAGAACCATCAGCATGGTTGTTTCTAAAATACTTCTAAGCACAGGACTAGCTTCTTAACATCAGATATTAGGGACGTTTAAGAATTAAAATAGGTGTTGATTCTCTATATTTTTGAAAGTCAGGATCATCACCCCAGCGTTTTCTTGCTGCAGAATTAAGCATCGGTATTCCACTTATTCTTGTCAAAAGAAAGAAAACAAAAACTGGTGAAATTAGGCTCAAATATTGCCAGCCGGACAACACGGGTAAAGCTACGACCATTACACCTATCCATAAAATAATCTCACCAAAATAATTCGGATGTTGAGACCAAGACCATAAACCTTTGTTAATGAAAGAATGTTGGTTGGAAGAATTTAATTTAAATCTTCGTTTTTGTTCGTCTGCGACAATTTCGATCACGAAACCTGATAACCAAATAATTACCCCTATAATTCCAATCCAACCAAAACTATTTTTATTTGAGGAAGTAATCGCTGTTAATGCGGCTGAAGATGTAATAACAACCCAAAGACCCTGAATTGTCCAAGTCATCAAAAACCAAGTGAAATTGTGTTTCATTAAATTAAAGCGAACGTCATGACCCACCGCCTGGACACGCGCGAAGAGGAAGGATCCTAGTCGTAATCCCCAGAGACAAACCATTACCCCCAATACAACAGATCTAGTATCAATTTCTGGAATTGCTATGAGAGCAACGATTGTGATTGTTAGATATGTGGCCGAACCTATCAGGTCGAAAAATCGCTCTGAATGAAAAAACCAAGAAGGTATAAAGCAAATCCATTGAATTAAAAAAGCGAGAACACCACATAAGGTAAAAAGTCGAACACCAGAAGCATTTACGCCATTGCTGCTACATGCCAGAATTATGAGGAAGCCAGTAATAAGAGAAGCGACAATCGCAATCATCGACTGTTTTTTTGCCATGTATTAGTTCCTTCTTTCATAGTCAAAAATAATTTAATAAAAAGATAGATCTTTTTTCGATTCTGCGAAAAAGATTAGTAAAAGTGAAATTAATGAGCACAACAAATAGCCAACTATTAGAGGTGTGACGGAGTTATTTATTTGTGAAGAAAAAATTGTTGCTAACAGGGCTGCTCCACCTAGAGAGATCGCACCAGCGACTCCTGAAGCTGTTCCTGCTAAAGCGCCCATAGGTTCTAGAGCTAATGAAAGACCTATGGGAGTTAAAAGACTTAAGAAAATATTTGAAAACCCCATTAGTACAAGCCAAATCCAAAAGTTTGGTACTCCGCCATTAAGTAGTGCAACAATTAAGGAAGTTATGTTCAGTAAGAAAGCGGAACTGATAGTAAATTTAGCGACGCGTTTGGCTCCAAAAAATGAAATAAAGGTGTTACTTGCAAAAAATGCTATTGCCATCGGTATGCCAAGAATGCTGAAGATAACAGCAAATTGATTTGCTTTTCCGTATACGTGATCAAAAATTGGTTGTGAACTGCTCAACCAGATTACGAAAGCTCCTTGTCCAAAAGTGACAGCTAAAACGTAACCGATAGTAATTCTTGTTGTAAAAATTTTGTACAGAGCCTTTGATGTGTTGTCCCAATTCAAGCTTCTACGGTTTGCAGGAGGCAAAGTTTCTCCAAACTTAATACTCCAGAAAATTGCTATGACGGCTAACAGGACCCCGAGCAGATAAACGATTCTCCAGCTTGTAAAAGACAGAAATAATTCCGAAACCAGTGGTGTGATGATTGGTCCTAAAAGAAAGACAGCCATGATTTTAGACATCACTTTTGCCATTTCGTCACCAGAATAAAGATCTCTGGAAACAGTGGTTCTCATACTTGCAGGAATACTCGCTCCTAAACCCCATAAAAATCTAAAGATAAGTATTGATAACAGGTTTTGAGAAAGTAAAGACCCCAGAGTTCCTAGTATGAAAAGAACAAGACCAAATCTTAAAGAAGGTCCTCGGCCAAATCGGTCCAAGAAAGGTCCACTGATGATTTGACCAATAGCTATTCCAATTATAAATATGGTCACTATTAAAGATATTTTGTTGGACCCGTCGAGTAGACCTATATCTGGTTTGATTTCATCGAAGGCAGGAAGTGAAGAATCAATTCCAAAAGCGGTTAGAACATTAAGAAAAGCAAGGTAAAAAACTACGCTTATTTGAGATCGTTGGTGGGACATTTAGACAGTCTGCCTTGTGAGATGTAGTAAGCCCGATCAAAAGAGAAACTCTTTTTTCAACTACGGTTCGATCATGGAGGAAATTATTACTACGAATCCGAGATATGCGACATTAAATAAAGATTATGCAGCTGAGATGTTTTCGATATCTCCTGAAGATGACGGCCCAGTATGGATGGTTAATCTCATGAAATATCGCGAGAACGCTGATTATGGAGATAGTCGGAAATCTATTATTACTGGCAAGGAAGCCGATAATCTTTATGCGCCAGTAGAAGTACTGTCAGAGATAGGTGCAGAAATAGTTTTTATTGGTGATGTGGAAATACAACTTCTTGGAGATGATCCTCAATGGGATCGGGTGGCTGTGGTCAAATATCCGACCAGGCGATCTTTTGTAGAGATGTCAGCAAGAAAAGATTTTCAAGAAAAACATGTCCATAAAGAAGCTGGTATGCAAAAGACAATTGTCATGGGGTGTGTGCCTATGGAAATGCCGGCTTACTCAAGTAAAGATTGGAAAGAAGTTGCACATCCCCCTAGCAAAAATGATGGAGCGATAACAGTTGTTCATGTGCTGCAGCTAAATGAACAGATCGAGGAAATAAATAACTATTCTTTGATAGCAGGTGAGAGTGCAATACCAAATGGTGTACATATTGATGGGTGGTTTCAAGTAGAAAATACGATTCTAGGTGATGAGAGAAAATGGAATCAGGTTCGTTTTAATACTTTTCCAAGCCGCAAAGCATTTCAAGAAGTTCTTAAAGATCCTGCACGTATGGAAGCACAGAAAAAATATAGAGAAACAGCTATAAGCGATACTTATACAATGATTGTGAAACCTTTCATAAACAAAGTTTTTGATTCAATATAAAAAATGAAAACAAGCGATCTTACAACTCCTGTTCTAATCGCAGATTCAAAAGTTCTTGATGCAAATATCTCTATCATGGCTGCGAAGAGACCTGGACGAACACTTCGTCCGCATGTAAAAGCTTTTAAATCGACAGGAATGGCAAAAAAATTGGTTGAAGCCGGACATGAGACTTTTTGTTGCGCAACAATCCGTGAACTAGAAGGAATGGTGAAAGCTGGTCTTGGAAACGATCTTCTTTTAGCAAACGAAACACTTGATGCTCGAAGAATCGGAGATTTACTTGCGAAAGAAAAATGTCGAATAACAATTGCAGTCGATTCACTGGAAACAATTGCTGCAGCTGCAGTTGCAGGTGTACAAGAGGTATTAATAGATGTAAATGTTGGGCTCCAAAGGTGCGGATGCAGTCCAGATGAAGCTGGTTTTCTATCAGAAAAAGCAAAAGCATCAGGATTGCAAGTAAGAGGGGTAATGGGGTACGAAGGTCATTTGATGCACGACCCTGATGTGCATAGACGTACTGAGAAAACTCAAGAATCAATGGAACAATTAATTTTTGCTCATGAAAATGTCGGAGGAGACGTGATTTCTGGTGGTGGAACAGGAACATGGGAATGCAATCAAACTGTGACAGAACTCCAAGCAGGCAGTTACGTCTTGATGGATGGCGACTATTCCAAACTCGGTCTTCCTTTTAAAGAAGGGTTACTTTTATTGACCACAGTGATATCTACAAGTAAGTCTGGCTATGCAGTTCTGGATGGAGGGTTGAAATCATTATCAGTTGATAGTGGAAATCCGAAATTGTTGGGTAAAGGTGAGGTCATGTTCTGTTCTGACGAACACACAACCATTACTAATGGTTCTTGGTCAGTTGGACAAAAAGTTGGTCTACGGCCCTCTCATATTGATCCAACTATTTCAAAACATGAATCGATCTATCTTGTAGAAGAAATTGAAGAAAGTTTAGATGTGGAATTGATAGAAACATTAAAAATTGATTTGCGCGGATGGTAAACGTTTGAAGACCCAATCATCGAACACATGGAGCAACTGGGCTGGGAATCAGACAAGTAATCCTTTGAGTATCAAAAAACCTAAAAATGAAGAAGACGTCGTAGCCATAGTCAAAGAAGCAAAAAAACGCGGCTTAAAAGTCAAAGTTGTAGGTTCAGGACATTCGTTTACGGGAATAGCAGTTACAGATGAAGTTCTAATTTCTCTTGATGAAATAGCGGACATCCGAAATGTAGATTTTGAAAATTCCACAGTTCGTGTCGGTTCAGGAATCAAACTTCGTGACCTCAATCCAATATTGCAAAGATCTGGATTAGCTATGCCAAATTTAGGTGACATAGTTTACCAATCAATTTCGGGAGCGATTTCTACTTCAACTCATGGAACTGGTTTGGAGTTTAAAACTATTGCAGAAGCAGTATGCGGGATGAGAATTGTTGATGGTGAGGGGACAGTTGTCGAGTGTGACACGCAACAAAATTCAGAGGTATTCCATGCAGCAAGGGTGGGTTTAGGTGCTTTAGGAATAATCACTGAAGTCACTATTAAATGCGTCGAGGCATTTAATCTTCATGCAGTAGAAGAAATTCTACCAATAGGAGAAGTAACAAATAATTTTGACCACTGGTCTAAGACGACTGATCACATAGAGTTTTTCTGGATGCCGAATACTGACAAGGCTCTACTGAAAAGGAACACCAGAACTCTCGAAACACCTCCACGGCCAAGGAATAAAAGACACTCATTTAAAAGGCGTTGGAATCGATTTAAGAATGAAGAAATAAAACAAAATTTTCTTTTTGGAGCGATGAATCATTTAGGCAAGATTGCCCCTCCATTAGTTCCAAAACTTAATTCCATGGTTGTCGGAGAAAGCGGTAGAGCAGAGTACATAACAACAAGTTATGAGGTTTTTGCTAGTCCGCGAAGGGTCAGATTTTATGAAATGGAATATGCAGTCCCCGTTGAGTCAGGGATAGAAGCATTCCAAAGAGTCGTTCAATTAATAGGGGAGTTGGATCATTACATAAGTTTTCCAGTTGAATACCGAGTACTTGGAAAAGATGAAATACCAATGTCGACTGCGAGTGACAGGGACTCTGCATTTATAGCTGTCCACGTATTTCGAAATACACCTTTCGAAAAATATTTTCAAGGTGTGGAGGAAATAATGGGCGACTACGACGGACGTCCTCACTGGGGGAAACTTCACTTTCAAAATCATGAAACTCTTTCAAAGATTTACCCTCAATGGGAAGAATTTCAAAATGCACGGGGGTTAATGGATCCTTTGGGGATTTTCTCAAATCCTTATTTGGATAAGGTACTTGGTCCTTTGACCTAGCAGATGCCAGTAGTCTGTCTCCATGAACGATTCAACCTCGGATGAAACACATAATCCAGCTGAAAAAGAAGATTTGGAATTAAAGAAACTAGAAGACGATCTAGCTCTTATAGAGACAGCGATGGAAAAGATTGATCAAGAAGATCTTGAAGCATATGAAACCATAGAAGCTGAGATTATTGACACGTAGTGTTTACACTCAAGAAATCTAATTACAAAAGATCAGGTGTTGGATCTTCTGTTATCAACGAAACTTTTTTACCCATTGTTAATTCATCTTCAACAAACTCAACCCAACGACCACCAAGATTTGGAACCTTCATAGAGGGTTGGTCGTGAAGGTTTTCTAACGCATGGACTATCCCAGCATGTGAAACAATAAGAATTGAATCTGAGATTCTTGAACTTTCAGAGATTTTCCTTAAAACTGCAAAAATTCTCAATAACAGATCTCGATTGGATTCATAGCCGTCTGGGCGTTGCCCTGAATCTAAAAATCCTGGCCAACCTTTTTCGATTTCAATACGTGTAAGACCCTGCCAAGGGCCTGCATCTCGTTCCATCAGATCAACTTCAGTCGTTACTGGACCAACCCCTGTTATTTCTGAAATTATAGAAGCAGTATTTTTTGCTCTTTGAAGAGGTGATGCCACAATTGAGTCAAATAAACCAAGTTTATTAGTGGCTTTTTTTGCTTGATTCTCTCCCACTTCGGTTAAGGGAGGATCAGCTTGTCCTTGCCAACGGCCGAGAGCATTCCATTCTGACTGACCATGACGAACAATTAACAACTTAGGCATAATTTGACGGTATCTATTTCAACTTCTATTCGGACTCAGCTAATACTTTCCGTAGACTACTTTTATGGCAATTCTTCGTCTTTTTGCATCAGTAAAACAAATGGCTGGAACAGGCTCAGTCATTCTGTCAGGGGCAACAGTGTCTGATGTAGTCGAAGAAGCATCTCAACGGTATGGAGCTGAGTTCAGTGATATGGCAAAGAATTGTCGAATTTGGTTAAACGGAAATCCAACTGAAATAAATGCTCCTGTAAATGATGATGATGAGATCGCGCTTCTACCCCCTGTTTCGGGAGGATGAACGTGCGTAAGCTAGCTGTACTCTCAATGCATACATCCCCCTTGGCTCAACCAGGTGTTGGTGACGGTGGCGGCATGAATGTTTACGTTCGTGAAGTTTCTTCAGCTCTTGAGCAAGCAGGAATTAGTTCAACAGTTTTCACAAGGAGAATCGATGGAGAGACACCAAAAGTGATGACATTTGGTAACGGACTAAAAGTTGTTCAAATTGATGCTGGAGATTTCTCGTTGAGTAAAGAAGATCTGTTCTTGGTAACTGATGATTTCAAGAATGGTGTAGAAGATTTTCTAGTCAACGAAGATCAGCATGATGCTTTGTTAGCAAATTATTGGCTTTCAGGTGTCGCCGCTCACCACTTAAAACACAGCCTTCAGTTGCCTTTAATAACTACGTTTCACACACTCGCTCGAGTTAAAGCTGCTTCAGGTGATAGAAGCTATGGGTATGAACAACGCGGAAAGATAGAGACTGAAGTTATAGGTTGTTCTGATGTAATTTTGTCAAACAGTTCTTTCGAAATGGAGCAACTAGTAACTCATTACGGTGCTGATCCCTCTCGTATAGAGATTGTTCCACCAGGGGTAGACCACTCGATTTTCAATCCTGCATCTAAAAAAGAAGCACGTCAACTTCTAAATTTAAATGAACAACCAACACTTCTTTTTGTTGGACGTATTCAACCGCTGAAAGGAGTGGATTTAGCAGTTTCCACATTGTCTGAACTGGAACATAAAGACGCTCAACTTATCTTAATTGGCAGTTCCAGCGGTTTAGAGGGACCGAGTGAAGAAAGACGGATTAGACAACTGGTAGAAGAATCAGGGTTAACAAATAGAGTTTTATTTGTTGAACCTCAGTCGCATGAAAAATTAGTTGATTGGTATCGAGCTGCTGACGTTGTATTGATGCCAAGTCGATCTGAATCATTTGGTCTTGTAGCTTTAGAGGCTGCTGCTTGTGGTGTGCCAGTTGTGGCTTCCGCAGTTGGTGGATTGCAGACCATTGTTGAAGATAATTCATCCGGATATTTGATTAATGATCGGGATCCTTGCTCTTATGCGGATCATGTCTCAAAAATTATTGACGATTCTGGAAAAGCTGAAGAAATGTCTATCGAAGCAGTTAAAAGATCTAAATCGTTCACCTGGTCGGTTACTGCTGCGCGACTTCGACGGATTTGTTTAGATTTACAATCTCGATCTTTAGTTGATTGTGCATAGTGCCGGAAGGTGAAGTCGCTCGACTATTAACAGAAGCTGAACTCGAATCCCTCGAAAAGGAAATCGAAAGATGGCTTGATTTATCTTTAAAAGAAAATCCTTTGTTCGCTGGTTTCGAAAGGGATTCCGATGAGCCAGTTGGTGAATCAAGATGGTTTATCAGAGTTTTAGGAGAGGAAAAGGATACATTTACTTTGCGTTTTATGCTCAGGCAAAGAATGTTGCATTATGAAACCTATGTGATGCCCGCTCCTGATGAGAATAAGGAATTATTTTTCGAAAATCTCCTAATTAGGAATAGAAAAATTGTAGGTGCCACATTTTGTTTAGGAGAAGAAAACGCTGTTTTTTTATTAGGAGCAATTCCAGCAAGCACAGTGGAACCAAATGAGCTTGATCGTATTCTTGGGACTTTATGGATGACAGTGGAACAAAATTTCAAATCTCTGCTTAAAATTGGTTTTGCATCCAAATTTGTTGAAATAAAAAAAGAAAATAAGTGAAATCCGATTTCGAAGTCAATCGACTTCCGTCAAAAGTTTTGGTGTTTTCCGTTACTGCTGTAGGACTTTTACATAATTCTATTTTTGTTACTTCAACTCCTGAAATTTTAAGATCTCTTGGAGAGTCAGAAAATCTAGCAGGTCTTTTAATTGCTGCTGGTTCAGTTCCAGGGATAGTAGTAGCACCTTTAATAGGGTTTCTAGCAGACCGATTTGGTCGTAAAAAAGTACTAATACCATGTCTTGTTATTTATGGAGTTTTTGGTTTGTTAGTAGGCTTAAGTCCTTCGTTGTTCTGGTTTTTACTTATCAGAGTTTTTCAAGGTTTAGGCAGTGCGGGATTAATAAATCTGGTTGTAGTGATAATTAGTGATAATTGGAGAAGTTTAGATAGAGCCCGTTTAATAGGACAGAACGCTGCTGCTATAACTATCTCAGTAGCTATCTATCCTGTGGTTGGAGGAGCAATCACCGACCTAATAGGTTGGCGCTGGACGTTCATGACATTCCTAGCTCCTTTAGTGGTTGCTTTCTTTGTTGCAAGAAACCTTGAAGATCATCGACCAGGTATGGACGTATCAGTTAGGGGTCAAATCTCTGGTGCACTTTCAGAGGTGAAAAAACCTTCTATAGCCACGAATCTTGCAATTTCAACAGTTTTGTTTATGGCAATTTTTGGATTATTTCTTTCTCTATTACCAGTCCACCTTGATCGTGAGTTTGGATTGCTTCCCACGGAAAGAGGTTTAGTTGCTTTAGCTCCAGCTATTGTGGCTGCTTCGTCAGCTTTGGCAGTTGCCAGAGTCAGGAAGCGAGTGCAAGGTGGAATCCTTATTTATGTGTCTTTATTAATTTGGGGTATTTCTTTTCTCTTAATGGGTTTTGGGTCATTACCTGTCCTTGTATTAGCGACAATGCTCTACGGTTTGTTTGAGGGCCTGATGATTCCCACTCTTCAGGATTTGGTAGCAGAAAATGCTCCAGAGCAACTCCGCGGTGCATTGTTAGCAATGTGGACATCAGCTGCTCGCTTGGGACAAACAATTGGACCGATAGCGATTTCTCTTGCTTTAATGGGACTTTCTACTTCGTGGGTGTTTATTTTGGCAGGCTTGGGAATGATAGTTATTTCGGGTATAGCTAGCATTACTCGAACGCTTATTGTTTCTTCAGAAGCCGATCAAACTGGTAGATTCAACGAATGAGTTTTCGTTTACAAATCATCGGTGGTGGCAACATGGGTGAAGCTTTGTTGCGCGGATTGCTTAAAAATAATTGGGCATCTGAAGATGAACTGCACGTTGTAGAACCAGTGTCTGAACGGAGAGATTATCTAGCTGTCACAATTTCTGGGATTTCTATCTCAGAAGAACCATTGTCAGAGCTGGACTCCTTGATCGCTGTGAAACCAGACAAAGTCTCAGAAGTGTTAGAAGTGTTGTCAAAATTAAATCCAGCCAGAGTCCTTTCTATAGCTGCGGGAGTGAAAGTTTCTTCCATGGAAAAAATTCTTGGCGAAAACGTAAGAGTTCTAAGGGCTATGCCCAATACGCCCGCTTTAATCGGGAAGGGTTCAGCGGGTGTAGCTGCCGGTTCAACTGCTACCGATGAAGATCTGATATGGGCTGTTGAAATACTTTCAGCTGTTGGTTCAGCAATGGTTGTCGAAGAAAGTCAACTAGATGCAGTTACAGGTCTTTCAGGTTCTGGTCCCGCTTACTTGTTTTTTTTAGCTGAAGCACTTATAGACGCGGGATGTGAAGTTGGATTATCAAAAGATGAGGCAAAATCTCTTGTCGAACAAACCCTTTTAGGTTCGGCAGCGCTTTTATATGAATCTGATGATCCTGCTGAAGTCTTAAGACAAAAAGTCACTTCTAAGGGAGGCACTACTGCAGCCGCCATAGAAGTTTTCGAAAACGCTAGTTTTCGTGAAACGATTCGGGCAGCAGTTTTTGCCGCCACTGAACGTTCTTTGCAGCTTGGTGGTTAATGAAAAAAGGTAAAAAGTATGAAACTATTTCATTTTTGTCAGACTTTGGAACAACTGACGAGTTTGTAGGAGTAGTTCATTCTGTAATCAACTCTATTGCTCCTTTCGCGAAGGTAATAGATATCACTCATGGGATTCCACATTATGACATCCGTTCAGGTGGACTGGCTCTTGCTCGCAGTGCCCAATATTTGTCACCAGGTGTTGTTTTGGCAGTTGTTGACCCAGGCGTAGGAACAGAACGACGAGCAGTTGCAGTTGAGGTTGGTGGTGGAGAATCAGTTTTAGTAGGTCCTGACAATGGTTTACTTGCACCTACAGTTGCTTTAGTAGGAGGTGCAGATCGAGCGGTTTCACTTACAGAAACTAATTATCAACTCCCGGCTCCCGGACCTACTTTCGCAGGGCGCGATATTTTTGGTCCAGCTGCAGCACACATTGCTTCGGGAGTAGATCTATCAGAACTAGGCGATGAAGTTGAGGTAGCAAGCTTAATGCCTGGCCTTATGCCAATAACTTCTAAAGAGAATGATGGACTTCACGCGGAAGTTTTATGGGTGGATCAGTATGGAAACGCTCAGATTAATTTAGATCCCGCAGAACTTGAAATAAAAGAAAATGAAATCAATCATTTTGAAATCAAAACCGCAGGACTAACCAGAATAGCTAAAAAGGTGGAAACTTTCGAAGAACTAGGCGGAGGTGAACTTGGGTTAACAATTGACTCATATGGTCTACTAGCGCTTGTAATAGGTCGAGGATCAGCAGCAGAAGAGATGAAAATCAACACAGGCAACCAAGTAATTATTTCTTTTGCTGAAAATTTTTCTACTCAGTCTGTGCCAGTAGTTTTAAAACAATCAGATGAAAAAATTCAAGGTGATGTGTAGTGCGTTTCGGTACAACTCTTGTTATGGCTCTACTTTTATTAGCTATTTTGGGAGCAGCCTTAATACAGTTCGTCTTTCTTGTCGACTAAATTCAATAACGTTTCTGAATAAAGCAATTATTACGATCGAATGTTATTTGCTTTATGAATCATGGTGCTATCTAATTAGAGTGTGTCAAATTTAAATCTGCCTGAAGCGGCACTTTCCAGGCTAACCGTCTATCAACGAGCACTCGTTGAGCTAAACGATTCCGGCATAAAGACAGTTTCTTCTAGAGAATTAGCTGAAATTAGTGGAAGTAACGAATCAAAAGTTAGAAAAGACATTTCATATTTAGGTTCATACGGGACACGTGGAGTGGGATATGAAACTGAGCGCTTGATTAACGAGATTGGCGTTGTTTTGGGAGGGAGTCAACCTAGACCAGCAGTATTAGTTGGAATTGGAAATTTAGGAAGGGCTTTAAGTCAGTATGAAGGTTTTCAGGTTAGTGGATTTCCAATTGTAGGTCTCGTAGATACAGATCCAGATGTTGTAGGAGAAACGATTAATGGTCTGAAGGTAAGAAATTTAGATCAACTAGAAGAACTTGTTTCCCAAACATCTGCAGTATTAGGAATTGTAACCACACCAGCAGCTGCGGCTCAGGAAGTCGTTGATTGTTTAGTGGAAGCGGGAATTAGGTCTATTTTGAATTTTGCACCTGTAGTTGTAGATGTTGTTGAAGAGGTTGAAGTAAGGAAAGTTGATTTAGCAACTGAGCTTCAGATTCTTGGTTACTACGATCATCTTCGAAAATTTGATTAAAAGACAAAGGTGACTAAATACCAGAAAATATTCATTACAAAAGGTTGGCAATAGACTCGAAATTAAGGAAAAATCAGTTAGTAGGTTTTATTTTATGATCACTTACTGAAACCCAGCTTAGGAGATGTATTTGTGTCGGTAATAGTCGTTGGTCTAAACCATCGGACTGTTCCTCTTGATCTTTTCGAGAAGATGACGGTTCAGGAAGCAAAATTACCAAAAGCTTTAGCTGATCTTTCTTCGCGTGAAAATATTAGTGAATCAGTAATTCTTTCAACCTGTAATCGCATCGAGATTTATGCTTATGCAGAGAAATTTCATGGCGCGTATCAGGACATACGTAATTTTCTTTCTGAGATTTCACATGTTGCCCCTGAAGAATTTTCTGATCACCTTCTCGGCCTTTTTGGTCCCGAGGCGATCGAACACTTGTTTAAAGTTTCTTCTGGCATTGATTCAGCTGTCATAGGAGAGCACGAAATACTAGGTCAGGTTCGTTCAGCTTGGGAATTGGCAGTTGGAGAACAAGCAGTTGGAACGGTGTTGAATTCACTTTTTAGACACTCACTTAAAGTAGGTAAAAGAGCAAGAAATGAAACTTCGATTTCGCGAAACATAACCTCTGTTTCTCAAGCAGCAGTTGCTATGGCTGACAAACAACTAGATGGATTAACCGGTAAGCGTGTTTTAGTTGTTGGTGCTGGAGAAATGGGTGAAGGGATGGCGAAGTCTTTGCATACAGGTGGAATAACCGAGTTGCGAGTAGCTAATAGAACTTGGGATCGTGCATTAGAAACTGCGGAAAGACTAAATGGCAAAGCTGTAAGGCTTGATGAATTGCCACAAAATTTAACAGAGGTTGATTTACTGCTAACTTCAACCGGTGCAACCGCGACGATCCTCGAGTATGGAGATCTTGATGAAGCAGCACGCCAACGAAAAGGAAGGGAATTATTAATTGTAGATATTGCCGTCCCGCGTGATGTTGATCCAGCAGCTGGTGAACTTGATGGAGTAACACTCCTAGATATGGACGATTTGAGAGAGTTCGCTGAAAAGGGTATAAGAGCAAGAGAGAAAGAAGTTTCCGCTGTACTTGAAATTATAGAAGAAGAGCTCGAACGTTTTTCCAGCTTTTTTTCTGCTAGGTCAGTAGCACCAATAGTTACAGAACTCCACTCTCGTGCAGAAGAGATACGAAATTCAGAACTTCAGAAACTTTTCAGACGATTTCCTGAATTAACTCCTGAGCAACTAAAAGGAGTAGAAACTTTGACATCTGCTATTGCGAATAAGCTTATGCATGAACCAACTGTACGACTTAAAGATGCTGCGGGAACTCCAAGAGGTGAACGTCTATCTGAAGCATTGCAAGATCTTTTCGACCTTTAACGAATAAGTAGCTTTGTCACTGCGGATTGCAACCCGAGGGAGCGGATTAGCTTTAAGGCAGACACAACGTGTAGCTGAGCTGATTTCACAAATTTCACCGGGAATAGAATTAGAAACAGTAGTTGTTAGCACCTTAGGGGATCGTGACAAAAAAACTTCTCTACAAGAACTTGGTGGGCAGGGAGTGTTTGTTACTGATGTTCAATCCGCTGTTCTTTCTGGAAAAGCAGACATCGCTGTGCATTCTGCAAAAGATCTTCCGGCTGAAACAAGCTCTGGATTGACACTCGCTTCCGTTCCAGAAAGAGCAGATCCAAGAGATGCACTTGTAGGTTGTTTTTGGAATGACTTACCCAAAGGTGCATTAATAGCGACTGGTTCAATCAGAAGAAGATCACATTTGGCTCATGTGAGACCTGACTTAAAGTTTCAAGATTTGCGAGGCAATATTGAAACAAGGCTTTTACGAGTTGACGATGTGGATGCTGTTGTGGTTGCAAAAGCTGCTTTAGATCGGCTGGATTTAAATCCAGAACAAATCGACACGTTGCCTGTCTCAATTCTTTTGCCACAAGTAGGGCAAGGGGCGTTAGCTATTGAGTGTCGTGATGAAGATTTTGAGATAATTCAAATGTTGAAAGAGACTGAAGACCGGAAAGTCAGAAGTGCAGTTGATGCGGAAAGATCATTTTTAGCTGAAGTTGGATCGGGGTGCAGCTTGCCAGTTGCAGCCCATGCTGTCGTGGAAAAAGAAGAAATTTTCTTGAAAGTTTCTATTGCATCTAAAGATGGCACGACACTTCTAAAAGCAGAAGCTACTGGAGTTGATGCCAATCAGCTCGGGGTAAATGTCGCGAATAAGCTTTTAAATGAAGAAGGTGGCGACCGTTTATTGAATGAGAATTTGTGAATTTAAAAAAAACATTAATAGGTAAACTTCTTGTAATAACCAGATCGTTAGAGCAATCTGAACCGCTCTTCTCCGAGTTGGTAGACCTAGGAGCGAGGGTTATTTCTCTTCCACTAATTACTATCGCTGATCCTTTAGATGGTGGAAAAGAACTTGAAGAAAAAGCAAAAAATTTTAATGCTTATAAGTGGGTTATAGCTACTTCTCCAAATGGCGCTGTGCGACTCCTAAAGATGGTCGAAGCGGTCGGAAAAAATCATTGGCCGAAAGTAGCTGCAATAGGTGGATCAACAGCTGAAATTTTTAACGAGTCTGGAATAACAGTCGACTTAGTTCCTGAAAAGACTTTTTCTGAAGGCTTTCTTGAGATGTTTCCCACTCCAGAAAAAGAAGGCGACAAAGTTCTTTTAGTGCAAGCTGAAAACGCTAGACCTTTACTCTATGAGGGGCTAATGAACACAGGCTGGGATGTGGATAAGGCTGTTGCATACCGAAATACCAATACTGAAGTTGAAGCGGAGTTATTACTTGAAGCAAAAAATGCTGATGCAATAATTTTCACGGCTCCATCAGCGGTTGATCGTTACCATAAGCTAATCGGTGCTCCTCAACCCTCTAATGCGGTTTGTATTGGCCCAATTACTGGTGAGAGTGCCCGAACTTTAGGCTGGAAAGTTCACGAAGCAAGAGAACAATCTATAAAAGATCTGATTGAAGCTGTAATACAATGGTCGGGGTCGTGACGATACCTTCGTAGGCTTTGAGTATGAGTACTAATGCACAGTTCCCGAAATGGCGATCTCGGAGACTTAGGCGTACAAATGCGATACGGAGACTGGTGTCTGAAACACAGATTTCCGTTAATGATTTTGTTGCACCTCTTTTTGTCAGGGAGGATATTAAAGAACCACAACAGGTATCTTCATTGCCAGGTGTTTTCCAACACACGCGTGAAAGTTTAAAACTTGAAGTTGATTCATTAAGAAAACTCGGGATACCAGGTGTAATTCTTTTTGGCGTCCCTAAGTCAAAAGATGAATTCGGTTCAGGAGCTTGGGATCCAGAAGGGGTAGTTCAGTTAGCACTCAAAGATTTAAAAGAAAATTTTGGCGACGATATGACACTTATTGCAGATCTGTGTGTAGATGAGTACACGAGTCATGGTCATTGTGGAGTTTTGTCCCCAGATGGAACGGTTGATAATGATGCAACGCTAGAAATTTATAATCAAATAGCTTTAGCCCAGGCGGATGCTGGTGCTGACATTTGCGCACCTTCAGGAATGATGGATGGACAAGTTGCATCGATTCGCAATGCTTTAGATTCAAGTAGCCATACCCAAACTATTATTCTTGCATATTCCGCAAAGTATGCTTCGTCTCTTTATGGACCATTTCGGGATGCGGTGGATGTAACTATAAAAGATGGGGGAGACCGTCGTGGCTATCAACAAGATCATGCAAACTTGCGAGAGGCTTTGACTGAAATCAAAGCTGATATATCTGAAGGAGCGGACATTGTAATGGTAAAGCCAGCATTGTCTTATTTAGATGTCATTGCAAAAGCTCGAGCAGAAGTTGAAGTTCCAATAGCTGCGTATCACGTAAGTGGTGAATACTCTATGGTTAAAGCCGCTGAAGCGAACGGTTGGCTAGACGGTGAATCAGTAATGATGGAACATTTACTTTCGATTAAAAGAGCAGGAGCCGACATAATACTAACTTATGCCGCAAAGCAAGCTGCTGAGATTTTACAGGACTAATCGCGAGTGCCAGATAAAAACCAAACTTTGTTTGAACGAGCAAAAAGAGTTATTCCCGGTGGCGTCAATTCCCCTGTTCGATCTTTTAGTTCTGTCGGAGGGGTTCCTTATTTTGTGAGAAACGCCGAGGGGCCTTATGTCTGGGACGAAGAAGGCCACAGGTATATAGACTACGTCCAGTCTTACGGGCCGATGATTTTAGGCCATTCACATCCAGCCGTAATAGAGGCAATAAATAAAGCCGCATCATGTGGCACGAGCTATGGTGCTCCAACCGAAAAAGAGATTATTCTCGCTGAGACTATTATCGAACGAGTAAAGGGAATTGAATCAATTCGTTTTGTAAATAGTGGAACAGAAGCAACTATGACCGCGTTGAGGCTGGCACGTGGCATTACTAACAGATCTAAAATAATCAAATTTTCAGGCTGTTATCACGGTCATTCTGATACTTTGCTGGCAGCTGCTGGAAGTGGCGTCGCTACCCAAGGCATCTCTGGGAGTGATGGGGTTACAGAAAGTGCGGTATTTGACACTGTAGTTGTTCCATTTAACAAGGTACCAGAAATAGATCAATCAATCGCTGCGGTAATTGTCGAGCCTGTTGCAGCGAATATGGGTCTTGTTGAGCCTGAATCAGGTTTTCTTCAAGAACTTAGAAAGGCTTGTGATTCGGCAGGAGCCCTTCTTATTTTCGACGAGGTGATAACAGGGTTTCGCTTATCTGCTGGTGGTGCCTCTAGCTGGTATGACGTAACCCCTGATATATGGTGTTTTGGAAAAATCATTGGTGGCGGGTTACCGGTAGGAGCTTTTGCTGCAAGACAAGAGTTGATGAGTTATTTGGCCCCGATTGGGGGCGTTTATCAAGCAGGAACTTTATCAGGGAACCCTTTGGCTATGGCGGCAGGTCAAGCCACGCTTGAATTATTGGGTAAGTCTGAGTATGAATACCTGGAATCGATTGCAAATCGTTTAGTCGAAGGTTTAAAAGAAGCCATTTCAACAAGTAATCTTGAAATTTCCACGCCGAAAGTTGGCCCACTAGTCGGAATCTTTTTTAGTAATAAGAAACCTAGTAATTTTGAGGAAGTAAAACCGATAGCAGAAAACGGTCTGTATCCGGATTTTTTTCATGGAATGCTTAAACGTGGAGTTGCTCTAGCTCCCGGACCATATGAAGTTCTTTTCCCGAGTTTGGCTCATACAGAAAAATTGATAGATGAAACAATTGAAATAGCTTCGGATGTTTTAAAAGAAATTGAACCTACAGGAACCTAAGTATTCCTAAAGATTCTAAATCTTTCTAATAGTTTTTCACTTGAAGAATTTCTCGTAGTTGCATCTTTTGAAGAAGAGGTGTCATTCATTTCAAGTTCTATATCGATAGCAATACTTTTGCCCAACTCAACTCCCCATTGGTCGAAAGGATTCACGCCCCAAATAACTCCAGAAGCTACAGTTCGATGTTCATATAGAGAAACCAACTGACCGAGAATAAAAGGTGTAAGTTTTGGAGCCAAGATAACTGTTGAGGGGCGATTCCCATCTAATTTTTTTTCACGTATTAAATCTTTCTCTCCAGTACCAGAACCAAAAGCTAGAGCCTCAGATTGAGCAAGTAAATTTGCGAAAAGACTATTTTGTAGTTCTTGGTGGGAATGGTCATAAGAGCTAGAGAATCCCAGCATTTCGCAAGGAACTACGTCAGTGCCTTGGTGCAGAAATTGGAAAAATGCATGCTGACTTTCAGTTCCAGTAGATCCCCAAATGACTGAGCCAACTGAATTACCGAATTCATGTTCACTAGTTCGGTTGTTTTTTCCTAAGCTTTCCATCATAAGTTGTTGCAAATATGGCGGGAAATATGACATCTGACTGCTGTAAGGAATTACTGCCATAGTCGGATAATCAAGAAACGACCGATTCCATATATCAGTTAATGCAAGAAGTAAAGTGCCGTTTGATTCGAAAGATTCAGAAACGGTTTTGTTATCGATTTTGTTCATTCCTGCAAGCAGGTGCGAGAATTCATCTGATCCTATTGAGATCATAAGAACTAAGCCTGCTGCAGAGGACAGGGAAAATCTTCCTCCAACCCAATCAGGCAGATCGAAAATCATAGATTCTTTAAGTCCGGAATTGAGGGCTTTATCTCTAGAGCCAGTGATACCAACAAAATGTTTAGATAATTCTGTAACTACGGCTGAATCTTCGAGCCATTTCCTTGCATTTTCCATCAATAAGAGTGTTTCTCTTGTATTAAAAGATTTAGAAGTGACTATAAAAATTGTTGTTTCAGGGTTCAGTCCATCAAGAGTTTGGTCTAGATCCAAAGCGTCGATACTTGAACAAAACCTTATTGTCATTTCTGCGTGAGAAAATTTTGAAAGCGCTTTGTGTGCCATTGAGGATCCTAAATTCGATCCTCCAATTCCTAAAGCAACTACAGATGTAATAGGTGCCCCTGTTGATCCTAATAATTTTCCGTTCCTAATAAGGTGCGAAAATTCTTCCATTTTTTCTAAAGTTTCAGTAATTCTCGGAATTACATTTGTGCCTTCAACTAGAATTTTTGAGTCTTTTGGTGCACGGAGTGCAGTATGGAGAGCAGGTTTTTTTTCAGTCGAGTTAACCGGACTTCCCGTCATCATGTCTAAGAAGAATTGGTTGATTTTGCTTTCTTCTGCAAGATCAGAAAGAAGTTCGATTGTTGTTGAATCAACTAGTTGTTTAGATATATCCACCCAAAGGTCTTCAAATGATGTTGAAAAATCACTTCCTCTATTTGGATTTTCATCAAAAAGCTCGGTAAGGGACTTTTTAGAGATCCCTTTGCAATGCTCCTCGAGGCTGGACCAAACTCTATTTTTGTTACTAGAAGAATGCATATAGTTATTCTCACTGGTTTATCAGTCCAAAACTATTAAAAAACAAACTTTTAGAAAATTACAACAATTCTTTTAGTCATTAACTTTCTGTTCGGGAATCATTCGAACGATTGAGGCGATGGTGTTGTATGCAACTTCATCTAATCCTTTTTCGTTCTCTTTCATTAGATTCGCCATAACTTTTAGCGCCCACTCCATTAAAGTTTGTGATCGCATTCCAATCCTCGTCAGTTCTCTGATCAAAATTGGATTACCAATAATTTTTGCAAACAATCTTGCCACTTTAAAATACAAGCCGTATTCCTCATTAAGTAAGTCGGGATAGCGCGCAAGGACAGAGTTGTCTTTTTGAGCATTGGCTTCTACAAAAAGAGAAGCTGCTAGTCGACCTGTTTCATATGCGTAGTCAATGCCTTCACCGTTGAAGGGATTGACCGAACCAGCGGCATCACCAACTAATAACCAGTTACAACCTGCTTTTGGTCCCACAGATCCTGCCATTGGTAGACGCCCACCCGTAGGTGGCTCGATTGGTTCAAGAGGATTTATTTTCCAGTAGTCGGGGAGCGTTAATGCAAATTCATTAAACAGATGGGTCGTGTTTATATCCCGATAATCCCTGAAAGTGGAAAGAAGACCTATACCGACATTGATCGTGCCATTTCCGACTGGAAATATCCAACCATAGCCAGGCATTGAATTTCCATGTCTGTCTTTGACATCTAGAGCAGATTCAATCCACGGCTCTTTATCCAAAGGGCTTTCAAAATATCCTCTTATAGCCATTCCCATTGGGTATTTTTTATTCCTGTTGCTACCTAATGATCGACCGAATCTAGAGTTTGCTCCATCAGCAATCGCGATGAATTTCGCTTTAAATCTTATTTCTTCACCGCTGGAGTGGTCTAAGACCAAGGCACCTTCAATACCTACGTCACTTTTATCAAGAGGGCTGACTGCTTCCATCCCTTCAAAGAAATCAGCTCCCGCCTTTACTGCATTTTCAACCACCATTGTGTCTAGATCACATCTTCTTACTACGTACCCGTAAGACGGAAAGATAGGGTGATCCGGCCACTTCATTTCGATGCTTTTATTATGAGCTATAGCTCGGAGTCCTTCGTATTTGTGATGCGCATTCAACTTTTGACTTAAATTCATTTCAGATAACTGATGAACAGCTCTTGGTGTAAGCCCATCACCACAAGTCTTTTGTCGTGGGAAAACTTTTTTTTCGATTATTGCTGTCTGAAGACCTGCGGTTGCAGCCCAATACGCGGTAGCCGCACCTGCGGGACCGCCTCCGACTATTAATAAGTCATAAGATTTTTCTGACATTTGTATCTAAATTTCTATTTAAGAGTGCATTATTAATGCGTATCCTCAAAAATTTCAGCGATTTCAGAACTAGTTATAGTTTCTGCATCAAAATACATGTCGAGATCCATTTCACCCGTTTCAATAGTGTGATCTAGCTCTGCTGCTAATATGACGGCTTCTTCTGAGTTCCCAAAAACAGCTCTTTCATGTAAGACAACACTAATTATTTCTTCTGCATTTAGAACATCGCCAAATGCCGGCATTCCTCCAGCCACTATCCGACCTCTTTCTGAGGCACCGTAAGGATTACCTACACCGAAACCATCAGAACCTTTTGTTATCCACTCGACCATGTCCTCCATATGAGGAAACGTAACCATTACTTCACCATCATCTAACTTATATCCAGAACCACCACCACCGTTAGCACCATGGCAAGAAGAGCAACGCTGAGCGTATATTTCTGCTCCGTGCTGGAGCACGCCTGTAGCTTCAACATCAGGACGCTCAAGAGTTCCTACATAAACAACCGCCCAAATCGGAAGACAAAGTAAAGCTGACGCTGCCCACCAGGGAATCTTGTTTCTAGTTTTTGCAGCATTCACATAGGGCGCATCTTCTACGACAACAGCGATTTCTTCGGTCCTTTGAGGTGAAGCCTCAACTGGTGAATCGATTTCAGTTGCAGGGGTAGCATTTTGCGACTCATCTATTCCTGATGAGTCATCACTCGAAGGCGTTTGCCCCGTCATTCTTTCGCGTGCACTTTTAGATCGCTTTAAAAGATGCTCTGGTATTTCGACCAATTTTTTCTCCGGTTTATTGCTAGGTACCTAAGTTTAAAAGTTTTTAACCGATGACGGCAGGATAGCCGTGACGAAGGTCGACATGACGTTGATACTCATTTATTTTTTCACTTTGAACTTGGATCGAAAAAACAAATCTTTGGTTTTTTGAAGTCATAAATTTTTTAAGGTGTTTCATGG
>Ga0066373_10000010_pt1 | contig 25962 bp, 25 predicted proteins | sample Knorr_S15_td_O2m_FD_71216 | JGI IMG/M metagenome (GOLD analysis project Ga0066373, IMG submission 71216) | Marine microbial communities from Southern Atlantic Ocean transect - Knorr_S15_td_O2min_ad_340m_LV | ecosystem: Environmental > Aquatic > Marine > Oceanic | place: Southern Atlantic ocean... | reverse complement strand
CAGGTGTGGTCATTTGCACAAAAGAAATCTGTCCGATCTTCATTCCTGGGTAAAGAGTGATTGGTAGATTAGCCACATTCGAAAGTTCCAAAGTCAACTGCCCATCCCAACCAGCATCAACGTACCCAGCGGTTGAATGTATTAACAAACCTAAACGCCCTAAGCTTGACTTGCCTTCTAATCGGGCAACCAAATCATCCGGCACAGAGACTCTCTCCAAAGTAGACCCTAAAACAAATTCGCCCGGGTGGAGCATAAAGGGATCATCATCATTAGCTGAAACCTCTTGAGTCAAATTAGATAAATCTTCTCGAACATCTATATGTCCCAAGGTGTGATTCTTGAATACTAGAAAACGATGGTCTAAATGAAGATCTACCGATGATGGTTGAAGACACTCCTGATCAAATGGCTCAATAATAATTCTTCCATCTTGAACTGCTTTTAGAATTGACCTGTCAGAAAGAATCATGCTTCGAATAATAGACTATTTAGAAAGAAATTAAGCATTACCACTCCATGGATTTCGAACAAAAAAATCTCTTATTAGTGGTTCGTAATACTCTAATGGATTTGATTTATATAAAGGATCAAAGGCTGGAGAGTCATATTCGGCACAAAATTCCTCACAATACCCGTAATGTTCGTTTTCATTAAATGCATCTCTTGCATTCCTATTCCCACCTAAATGGTGCCAAAAATAATAACCCTGAAAAACTCCATGGTTTTCAACCATCCAGTGATTAGCAGAAGAAACAAAAGGCTTTAGGATCGCTGCCGCAATATCAGGATGGTTATATGGAGTCAATACGTCGCCAATATCATGCAATAGTGCACAAACAATATATTCATCGTCCCGACCGTCTCGTTCAGCCCTTGTTGCAGTCTGAACACTATGTTCTAATCGGTCTACAGGAAATCCTCCATAATCATTTCTTAACAATTCAAGTTGTTCAAGAATCCGATTCGGTAGAGCAGCTTCCAATTCACCTCTTTGAGAAATAATTAACTCCCAATCTTCTTTTGTAGATTCGGCAAAAGAAGTAAAAGTTGCTCTTGGCAACTCTTCAATTTCAGTCATCGCCCCTCCAAGGTCCAGCAATAAAAATCGTAGGCCAGAAACTTACAAAATGGCTTGTCGAACTGTACTTTTATTAAAACAACTTTTGCGGGTGTAGTTCAATGGTAGAACTTCAGCTTCCCAAGCTGATGATGGGAGTTCGATTCTCCTCACCCGCTCACACTATATTTATTGTTCTGTAAATAACTTTAAAAAAATTACTAAGATTTCTATATGGTTTTTGAATCAGAATCACCAATTGAAAGCTGTGATTACCACACAGCTGGCGAACCATTCAGAATAGTTGACGCGGGATCAATGAAAGGTTCAACTGTTATCGAACGTCGCTCATGGGCTGAAACTAATCTCGACGATCTTCGCAAATTATTAGTCCACGAACCAAGAGGACATGCCGACATGTACGGCGGTTTTGTTGTCCCACCTGATGATGAAAACGGAGATTTAGGAGTTGTTTTCTTTCATTCAGATGGATTCAGCACAGCATGCGGGCATGGAACAATTGCGCTAGTTACTTGGGCGATAGATAGCGGTTTAATCGAATCAAAATCAGAACTCGTTGAAGTTGTAGTCGATGTGCCTTCCGGAAGGCTATTCACAAAAGCCAAAATAGTTAACGGAAAAGTCGAAAGCGTTACTTTTGAAAATGTACCTTCTTTTGTAAGTGCCAAAGATGTAAAAATAGATACAAAATTTGGATCAATAACTATTGACGTGTCCTTCGGGGGAGCCTTTTATGCTTCAATTTCAACTGATCAATTAAATTTAAACCCAAGCTCAAAACACCTAAATGAGCTGATCGAAATCGGCAGAGAAATAAAATTAAAAACATACAATCTAAAATTTGCCGAACATCCTTCTGACGAAAGGCTTTCAGGAATTTATGGTTCAATCTTCTACGAAACCCTGGAAGAAAAACCTCTAAAACAACGAAATGTAACCATTTTTGCCGATGGACAAGTCGACAGGTCACCATGCGGTTCCGGCACTTCCGCTCGACTTGCTTTGCTTCATGAAAAAAAACAAATAAAAGTTGGTGAGCCTTTCTTTGACTATGGGATTGCAGGTGGAATGTTCACAGGACAGATAATAGATAAAAAAGAAAACACTGTTATTACCTCAGTTGAAGGATCTGCTTACTGTTGTAACAAAAATTCTTTCTATCTCGACCCACGTGACCCAATCGGCCTAGGATTTAAGCTCAGATGAGAGAAATTCCTCACTATCACGCCGATGAAATTTTTTCATTTGGCATAAAAAATACTATTGCTGCTTTAAAAACCAGCGCTGCAGTAAGTAGCCAACCTATTCCTAGAGAACATATTCCTTTAGACCAAGGAGAGGACTTCCTCCTTATGCCAGCAATTTCTTCAACAGGCATAGGTATAAAACTGGTCACAGTTATGACTCAAAATCCAACTATTGGTCTTCCTCTTGTGCACGGCTTCTACCTGTACTGCGACAAAAAAACCGGTGTTCCTAAAGCGACTTTTGACGGTTCGGCTTTAACGACACTTAGAACACCTGCAGCATCAGCAGTTGCGACAGAAATACTTTCAACAGAAACTACTCGAAGTTTGGGCATTTTTGGTACGGGAGTGCAAGCACGTGGTCATATTGAAGCAATGCTTACAGTTCGTCCAAACATTGAACAAATTGTTATTTCTGGAAGGACACGAGAATCTACTGAAAAATTTATTAACTCTTTAAAAATAAATAATCAAAAAATTACTGTGGGTTCCCCTGAAGAAACCGCTGCCTGTAACCTGGTTTGCGCATGCACGAGTGCTAAAAAACCAGTGATCCCTACTAATTCGGTTAAACCAGGGGCTCATTTAAACTTAATTGGATCTTTTTCTGATGAGCAGAAAGAAGCAGACTCAAAGTTGATACAAAATGCTGAAATTTTTGTAGATCATCGAACAGCTGCCAAAGAAGAAGCCGGAGAGCTCATAGCTGCCGAACTTGAAGAAAATTGGTCTTTTGAAAATATTGTGGGAGATTTTTCACAATTGGTTCAAGGAAAAGTAAATCGAAGCTCCCTAGAAGCTATAACACTTTTCAAATCAGTTGGCCTTGCCACTTGGGATCTAATCGTTGCTGAAATGATCTATAACGAAACTAATTAAAAAATTAAATTTTCCCACTGTGCTTAGCAAGTCATGACGTGAAAAAATGACACTTTACAGAAACGACTGAAAATGAAATATGATTCTTCAAAATCTTCAGACCCTATCAATGAAGACCAGAACAAACTGTCTTCATTAACATCAGTTGTCATTGATGAAGAAGAACGCCGAGAAGCAAGGGAAAAAGAAGCTGAAATAATTTTTCCAGATGACCTTTTACCAGGCGTTAAATCAGAAGGAATTAGCTTTAAAAAAGGTCTACGCCTAGGTGGAGGGGCAGCAACATTTTTTACTCTCGCTCTTTTATCAGGCTTAGAAGAGCTTCAAACCGCAGCTATTAATGTCTTAGCTCCAGATATACGCGACACATTTAATGTTAGTGATGGAACAATTACTTTCATAGCAAGTTCATCAGCAGCTTTTGTTGTCTTAGGTTCACTTCCAATGGGGTGGATGGCCGACCGGTTAAGAAGAGTTCCAATAATCGGCTGGGCTAGCTCAATTTTTGCTGGAATGGTTTTTCTATCAGGAATTGCAGTTAACGCCTTTATGTTCTTCTGGGCGAGATTTGGGGTTGGGATCGCAAAAGCAAGCACAATCCCAGTTCATAGTTCTGTAATTGCTGATACCTACCCCATAGGTATAAGGGGAAGACTCGGTTCATTAAATGGAATCATAAATAACGGATTGAGAGTCGTTAGTCCAGTTCTAGTAGGAGCAATAGCTCTTGCCGCGAGTGGTTCAGATGGAATAGATGGTTGGAGATGGTGCTACTACTTACTCGGCGTGCCTGTGGTGATCGTTGCTTTATATTCATTTTTCTTAAAAGAACCAGAAAGAGGAAAATGGGAAAAAACTGACGTTCTAGGAGAATCTTTCATAGAGGATAAACCCTTACCTATTTCAATGGAAGCAGCATTTTCACGGTTATTGCAAATAAAAACAGTGAAAACAGTCGTTGTCGCTTTTAGTGCACTCGGCTTTGGACTATTTACTGCACCTGTTTTGGAAAATCTTTTTCTTGAGGACGAATTTGGATTAGATGCCTTTGAAAGAGGAATTAGTGGAACAGCAGGAGGGGTTTTTGCAGTGATCGCCCTTATCTGGGTAGGTCCCAAATTTGATCGCCTTTGGCGAGAAAACCCCACTCGAACTCTGCATCTAATCGGCTTAGGAATTGCTATAGCCGGAATTCTTAAGCCAGTTCAATTTTTTATGCCAAACGTTGCATTATTTGTGATAACTGGAATACCAAGTCTGATTCTTCTTACAGCTTCGTTTGCGATGGTAAGTCCCATTCTGCAAGCAATTGTTCCATACCGATTACGTGGTACTGGTTCAGCATTAGTAACTCTTTACATTTTCTTTATCGGTGCAACGGGTGGAGGATTAATTTCTCTTCTTTTTACAGATACTTGGGGTCCACGTGTAACTGTCATAGTGCTTACAGTCCCTTCTTCAGTAATTGGGGGTTGGATAATGTACAGGGGAGCCAAGTTCCTAAAAAATGACCTTTCATTAAACGTCCAAGAGTTATTTGAAGAACAAGAGGAAAAGCGTCGTAGATCTAACACAAACGAAACAATCCCTGCACTACAAGTAAATAATGTTGATTTCTCTTACGGTACGGTTCAAATTCTTTTCGATATTTCACTAGAAGTAAAAAAAGGTGAAACTCTCGCACTTTTAGGAACAAATGGAGCTGGAAAATCAACCCTTCTTAGAGTCATTAGCGGTTTAGGAGTTCCCAAAAGAGGAGTGGTGCGACTCAATGGACAAACAATAACCTTTGCCTCCCCCGAAAGACGAGCGAAACTAGGTGTCCAACAACTCCCTGGAGGAGCAGGAGTTTTTAGTGATATGACAGTTAATCAAAATCTGATTATGGGTGCTTTTATTCATAAAGACGATAAGGAAGATGTTAAAAAAAGAATCGAAAACGTATTTGAACTTTTCCCAGAATTACACAAACTGCAAAAGCAAAAAGCAGGATCACTGTCAGGTGGTCAACAACAAATGCTCTCACTTGGACGCGTTCTACTCCATGAACCTGAAATTCTTCTTATTGATGAACTTTCCTTAGGCTTGGCTCCGACAGTCATTCAAGACCTTTTGGATATCATCGAACGCCTTCAAGAAAAAGGACAAACAATGATTGTTGTAGAACAATCATTAAACATCGCCCTTTCAATTGCTAATAGAGCGATTTTCTTAGAAAAAGGACAGATTCGTTTTGAAGGTTCTGCTCAAGAACTATCCGAACGTGACGATTTAGCTAGAGCTGTTTTCCTCGGTGACGAAGGCGGTTGATGTGATTAGCTCTCTAGAAGTTCTTTTGACCGAATCACCACAAATTCTCGCTGTGTGGACCACGCGCCAGCTTTGGTTTGATGGATTAATAAATGGAATGGTCTTTGGATTGCTAGCGCTTGGGATAGTGCTTATTTACCGGTCCACTCGTGTAATAAATCTTGCAGTAGGCAATATGGGTTTACCTGCTGTAGGTCTTATGGCGCTAATGGTCATCAACTATGGGTTTCCTTATTGGGTAGCTTTACCAATAGCCCTGCTAGTAGGAACTTTAGTTGGCTCGATCATAGAGCTTGCTGTGATTCGTCGACTCTTTAATGCTCCTAGAGTAATAGTTTTAGTTGCAACAATTGGAATAGCTCAGCTGATGCAGGCGGTCTTGGCTGCATACCCAGATATTGAAAGCAAAAGAGGGGTTAGATACCCAGTTCCGTTATCTGGTAAATGGAATGATGTTTTCGGTCTTCGAATTACTGGTCCTAAATTAACAATCCTGATCATTGTCCCCCTCCTAACTCTTGCTCTGTCTTGGTTTTTGAATAAAACCATTTTTGGACAGACCGTTCAAGCCTCTGCAAATAATGCTGATCTGGCAAAATTGTCGGGCATAAAACCAAAAGTTGTTTCACTTTTTGTTTGGACTGTAGCAGGCACTCTTTCAAGCGTTTCTCTTCTGCTTCTATCAGGAAGTAGGGGTTCCCTGACAGGAATAACAAATCTCGGCCCTAATACTATGACTAGGGCTCTAGCAGCCGCAGTTATCGCTGGGATGTATTCATTCCCAAGAGCTTTAATTGCGGGAATTGTAATAGGTATCGCTCAAGCTCATGTTCAATTTGTTTTTCTAGATCAAGTGGGTCTAATAGATTTCATACTTTTCTTGGTAGTGGCGATTGCAGTAGCATTTCAAAGCCGATCTTCTGATGCAGAGGAAAGTTCTTTTTCTTTCAGCCCACGAAGAAAACCTATTCCAGAAAGACTTAATCAATTTTGGTGGGTTAGGAATTTATCTTCGATAACTCTTTCAGTGCTATTGCTTTTTGCTCTTGTTATCCCTTTCATCGTCACTTTGCCTTCTCGACATCTTCTTTACGCAAGTGTTCTGGCATTTGCAATTTGCGCTGTCTCACTTACTGTTGTTACAGGATGGGCGGGACAATTATCCCTTAGTCAAATGGCCTTTGCTGGCATCGGAGCACTTGCTGCTGCTGGGTTTAATCGAGGGTTAGATTTCGGCGTTGGTTTCGGTGACAAATGGCATCTTTTTTCAGTCTCACTTCCTAAATTTCCATTTTTGATTTCAATGCTATTAGCAAGTCTGATCGCTGGTATTTCAGCTGCAATAATTGGACTAGGGGCACTAAGGGTAAAAGGTCTCCTTTTAGCAGTTTCAACTTTTGCTTTTGCCTTAGCAGCATCTCAATACATTTATAGACGCCCTGTCCTTAGTGGCGGTTACAACCAAAGCGTTCCATTTCGCCGTGGGAGTCTCGGACCTATTGAATTAGCAAGTCAACGATCTTATTATTTCCTCTGCCTCGGAGCTCTAGTTCTAACTCTTTTTCTAATAAACAGACTCAGAAAGAGCGGCATAGGGAGATCAATAATAGCTGTTAGAGAAAACGAAAATACTGCTGCCGCATACACTGTGGTTCCTCATAGAACAAAATTAATTGCTTTTTCTTTAGCAGGTTGTTTAGCAGGACTAGGAGGGTCACTCTTAGGAGGCTTAGTTCAAAACATACCTTTCACCGAACGATTCTTTATGATTAGCAATTCACTTAAAGTTGTCTCAATGGTTGTAATTGGTGGCCTTGGAACGCTTATGGGTCCAGTTATTGGATCCATGTGGGTAATTGGGTTGCCAGCAATATGGCCAGAAAATGATCTGGTTCCACTTTTCACATCAAGTATTGGACTTCTCGTACTTCTTTTATATTTTCCTGGTGGACTAGTACAAATTGCTTATTCAGCAAGAAATTCTTTATTGAATTGGGCTGAACAAAAACTTGTAGTTACTCCAGTTAAAACAACCACAACTCCACCTGCTTCGCTAAAGAGAGATACTGACCTGTATCAACCATCCGGAACTATTTTGGAAACGACAAATATTTCAGTTTCCTATGGAGGTTTAATTGCAGTTAACGCCGTAGATATAAAAGTAGATTCTGGAGAAGTTGTAGGCCTAATCGGAACTAATGGTGCCGGCAAATCAACACTTATGAATGCCATAGGCGGATATGTGCCTTCAACCGGAAGCGTAACCTTGTTAGATGATGACGTCACCCATTTAACTTCTGCAATGCGAGCACGTAAAGGTTTAGGTAGAACTTTTCAGGCAGCTCAACTATTTCCCGAATTAACTGTTAGAGAAACAGTCCAAGTGGCACTTGAAGCAAGAGATCGTGCGCGTCTGTTCCCAACTGCATTATCTCTTCCAAATGCCACTCGTAACGAAATCAACAAAACAAAGCAAGCTAATGAATTAATTGACTTTCTGGGGCTAGGTAGATACGCAGATTCTTTCATAGCTGAACTTTCAACAGGCACACGACGAATAGTTGAATTGGCTGGCCTTTTAGCTTTAGATGCAAAAATGCTTTGTCTTGACGAACCAACCGCTGGAATTGCCCAAAGAGAAACTGAAGCTTTTGGCCCACTTCTGAAAGAAATTCAACAAGAACTTGGTGCATCAATGTTAGTAATAGAACACGATATGCCGATGATAATGGCGCTTTCTGACCGCGTTTACTGTTTAGAAGCAGGAACCATCATCTCAGAAGGTCAACCTTTTGAGGTGAGAAACGATCCAGCAGTTATAGCTAGCTACTTGGGAACAGATGAAAGAGCTATTAGTCGGAGCGACACCCAATAATTTTACTTATTCATCACCATCACTACCGGACCGGCCATCTAATAAATCTTTCCTTATTTCAGATTTTGGCTTCTCAATACCTACCTGATTTTCAACTTCCCTCACCCAAACTGTTCTTTGAGGGAAAGGAATCTCTATGCCGTTTTCATCAAAAGCTTTTTTCAAACGTGCTCTTATTTTCCTAGCAGTTGACCACTGTTCTCCTGCTTCAGTTTTAACGGCTAAACGAATAGAAATTGAATCTGCGCCAAAGTTTTGAACACCCCAAATTTCAGGCTCTTCAATAATCGTCGATGATTCCAGATTTTCTTTCCATAGTTCATCTGCAACCTCTTTAATAACACTTGCTGCTAAATCAATGTCCGTATCATAAGCAACATCAACATCTAAAACAGATCGAGCCCAAATCTGAGAAGAATTGCAAACTCTACGAATTTCTCCGTTAGGCACTACCCAAACTGCACCATGTACATCACGAAGAACCGTTGTTCTTAATGAAACCCTTTCGACTGCGCCCGATGCTTCACCTAAATCAACAAAATCACCTTCCGCGTACTGATCTTCGACAAGTATAAAGATGCCTGCAATAAAATCTGATACCGCAGACTGAGCTCCAAAACCAACGGCGAAACCTACAATTCCTGCACCAGCTATTAGTGGTCCCAAATCAAATCCAATCTCACCTAAAGCCAGCAAAACTCCCAAACTGTAAGTAGTTAATGTCGCAAGAGTGCTAAGCAAACCTCCTAGTGTTTTAGCTCGTTGACGGGACCGCTCTGCTCGTTCTCGATTTTTTTGTAATCGTGCTTTTGCTCGCCTTCCAACTCGAGCAACCAAAGCATCAGACTTTTCTTCATTGTCTATAAGTGATCTTTCTTGGACAAGCCGGTCTACAACAGCACTAATTGCCTTCTTTAATATCCGATTAGCTACATAAGCACCAACAAGGATAAATAAGATCTTTAAAGGTTTTTCAACAGCCCAGGCAGATATTTCCGCCAAACGCTCATTGTCTGAAACATCCCAAATCCATTCACAGACAAAACTAGGTTCCAAACCACAAGCATCTGTCAATCCCGATGGATCTACTTGAGCAATAAACCGCTCGAACATTAACTCACCTCCACGATGGCATTAATTTAGTAATCAATACTGAACTACAAAGTAATTCAACCAATTAATCCTGCTAAAGACCAAACTGCAACAATTAAACCAACAATTATGTAAATAAAGCTTCGCCAAAAAGGTGCTTTTCTTAAATCCTGCTCATCCCGATTTTTAGGTGGATTTAACAAAGCAGCAAGATTTCCCAAACACATAGCAGAACCAAATGCAAGAAGAAGCCATTCAAGTAATTTTTCGCCTAAAAACACAGTTAAATTTAAAAGTTTCCTGGTTCATTAATGGAACCAGCTTTTGGTATTGCTGAATCAGATTCGTCATCTCTTCTTGAGAGAGTAGCGAACTTGGTGAAATTAGGCATATAGGCTAAGCGAACTCTATCAACTGGACCATTTCTATTTTTCGCAAGATTTATTTCAGCAATTCCCATTTCATTACTCTCAGGGTTATAAATTTCATCGCGATAAATAAACATCACTAAATCTGCATCTTGTTCAATAGATCCGGACTCACGAAGATCTGAAAGCATGGGCCTCTTATCTTGTCGACTTTCCAAACTTCTTGATAACTGTGAAATTCCTATAACTGGAGTATCTAAATCTCTAGCCAAAAGTTTAAGCCCCCTACTTATTTCGGATATTTCAACCTGTCTACTTTCAGCTTTAGACCGTCCTGTCATAAGTTGTAAATAGTCAACAACTATTACTCCTAAATTGCCTATACGACTTTTAAGTCGCCTAGCTTTAGCTCTTATTTCCATTATTGAAATACCAGGATTGTCATCAATGTAAATGGGTGCTTGATCTAAATTCCCAAAACCTTTATGAATGCGAACCCAATCATCCTCGCTCATCCGTCTATTTCCAATTTTTTGAGAGTCGACTTTCGCCTCTGCGCAAAGAATTCGCTGCGTTAGCTCTAAGCGACTCATCTCTAATGAAAAAATTAATGCAGGCTGATTTGCAACGGTTGCTATGTGAGTTGCAATGTTAAGTCCAAATGATGTTTTACCAACAGATGGTCTAGCTCCAATTATTATTAAATTGCCTTTTTGCAAACCAAAAGTAAGTTCATCAATTTGCTTAAAACCAGTCGGTACTCCTGTTAGTCCTTCACCTAATGCTTTTTCTTCTATTGCATCAATGGTCTGATCAAGCAAATCGCGCATTTGACCCATGGATTCATTAATTCTTCCGCGTGCTAATTGGTAAACAAGGTTTTCGGCTTCGTCTACAGCCTTAGGTACATCTTCAGGTCTGCTATAACCGATTTCTGCCATCTCGCTAGCAGCGCCAATTAGTCCACGGAGTGTTGCATGTTCTTGAACAATTCTGGCAAAAGAAGAAGCCGACGTGATTGCTGGCGTAACGGCTTGAAGATCCAACAACATTCCGGGGCCACCAATACCTTCAAGTAATCCAGCACGGTCTAAGGCATCTGCAACAGTTACCGGATCAGATGGTTCACCTGATGCATAAAGGCCACAGATCGCATCAAAAACGTGAGCGTGAGAAGGTTTATAAAAATGTTCTGCTGAAGTTACCTCAAGTGCATCAGCAATCGCGTCTTTAGATAAAAGCATTGCCCCCAATAACGAAGCTTCGGCTTCAATATTGTGTGGTGGTACTCTCGCTCCAGTCTTTTCTCTTTGCGATGAAACAGGCAACGAAGAAGGTTCTTCTAAATTGTGCCAGTCTTCTTCGAGTGCACTCAAAACTTATCCTCCTAACACTTCACACACGAGGTTCCACTATGCCACTATTGGCTTGTGGAACGCTAGAGGAAAACCCTAAAAACATAGGGGAAAAGTACACTTTTTAAGTGGATCAGTCTGTGGATTAACTTGTGGAATAAACACAATTAATGGGGAAAACTCTAAACTTCACTTTGAACATCAACAGTTACTTGCATTTCAACTTCAGGATGTAAATGCAAAGTAAATTGATGAGTTCCGATTTCCTTTGCGGTCTCACCCGAAATATCTTTGCGGTCAATCTCTAAACCAACTTGGTCCTGCAGTGCTTGTGCAATTTCTGCAACCCCTACCGAGCCAAACAGTTTTCCCGCCTCAGAAGCATTCGCAGAAATTTGAATAATAATTCCGTCTAAACGAGAAACTATTTCTTCAGCGTCAGCTTTATCTTCAATAGCTTTTAAAGCACGTTTCTTTTGCATTGCTTCAGCTTGAGCAGTAACTCCAGAAGATGCTACAACAGCTAACCCTCGTGGTAGCAAAAAATTTCTTGCATGACCGCTTGCAACATCTACAATGTCTCCCGTTCTACCCAGACCATCTACGTCAGAACGGAGGAGAACCTTCATGATTCTTCTCCTTCATCAATATCAAGAACAACTTCATTTTGATTATCTTGTGTATCAGCAAATGAGTCCGCTAGTTCTGGATTCGGTTCTAATGAAGAAATTTCTGATGATTCAAAATTTTCACCTTCAGTACCAGGAGGAGGTGTCGTAGGTTGAGGAGGTGGACCTGACGCTCTGTCAGAACGATCATCATCATTTCTTCTTTCCCGTCTTTGAGTTGTAACTGCCGCTTTATAAGGCATCAAAGCCATCTCTCGCGCATTTTTTATCGCTCGTGCAACAGCTCTCTGTTGTTGAGCATCATTGCCACTGTTGTGACGCGCCTTAATTTTTGAACGCTCAGACAAAAACTTGTTAAGTAAATCAGTGTCTTTATAGTCGACATATTCTATTTTTCCAATTGTTAAAGGACTAACCCTTTTTCTTCGCATCCGACCATTTTTTTCGTCGAATTGAGAACTTTTAAATTCTTTCCGTGCCATCAAAAAGGTTCCTCATCTGTTTTATCTGTTGGATTGTTATCGAATACTTCTGTGGTGTCATTTCCTCCACCAGCATCTCCTTTTCCGCTTTCACCGGAAAATTCACTACGTGTTACTTCTGCTGAAGCCCATTGCAAACTAGGCCCCACTTCTTCAGCCTGAATGTCAACGACGTTTCGTTTTTCGCCTGCTTCAGTTTCCCAACTTCTCCAGTTCATTCGACCAGTAACAATTACTCGCGTACCTTTTGCAATAGATTCAGAAACATTTTCTGCCAAACTCCGCCAACAAGTAACATTAAAAAACATTGCTTCATCTTCACCATTCTGCTTTCGAAGATTCCAAGCAAGACCAAACTCGCAAACAGGGATACCACTAGAAATGAAACGTAGCTCTGGATCACGAGTTACATTTCCAATGATTGTTACCGTGTTATTAAATGCCATATTATTTACTCCAATTCAAATTGTTAGTTAAGCGGATATATCTTCTAAAAGGCCACGCTTCATACCCTCTTCATCTGGAAGGCGAATAATTTTATGTCGAACTACTTCACTTCTATCAGCCAAGCGAAGAAGGCGATCGCTCGAATCAATATTTGTTGCTTGAGTAGCTATCTCAAGAACAACATAAAATCCTTCCCATTTATGGTTGATTCGATAACTAAACTTCCGTCTACCCCACGGCTCTGTATCTTTTGAAGACACAACTTTGCCATTTTCGCTTTCAACAGTTGAAGCAATATTAGATAAGTAGCTTGAAATGGCATCTTCATTAAGATCGCCATCAAAAATAATCATTAACTCGTAAGCCCGCATGACAGGCAATCACCTCCTATGGTTCCAAACAAACCCTTTGCTTGTTCAGAGCCCCTATTGGGGCAGGGGAAATACATTTTACCCTTGTTAAGAACAAAATAAGGCTAATCCCAACAAGTAAGTTGATAAAGAGTTTTTCCATATCTACAAATACTGCTTAAGGGGTGTGACACAAATAGTTATATAGCACCATAAAGTCCGAGCTCTTCAGAAGTTTCAGAGCTCAAACAATACGACTCACTCTCTGACGGGAAGGAACCACTTTTAACGTCAGTTACAAATTCACGTAATGCGGAAACACCATCTAAATGAAATTGAGCATAGCTACGTACGAATTTTGGGATAATTCTCTTTTCAAAACCTAACAGATCATGCAAAACAAGCACCTGTCCATCACAATCTGATCCCGCACCTATACCAATTGTCGGTATATCAATAGAAGAAGTAACCATTGAAGCAACTTGAGAAGGAACGCCTTCAAGAACAATAGAAAAACAACCAGCATGCTCCAAAGCCTTTGCAGCAGAAACTAAATCCAAAGCACCTTTAGTGTCACGTGCTTGCACTTTAAATCCACCCATTGCATTTACTGACTGCGGTGTTAACCCTAGATGTCCCATAACCGGAATTTCAGCAGATAATAAGGCTTCGATCATAGGAATTCGATTTCGTCCGCCTTCAAGTTTTACTGCATGTGCACCCGCTCTGATGAGTTTGGCAGCGTTATTAACTGTCTCTTCAACAGAAATGTGGTAACTAAGCCAAGGTAAATCAGCAACAACAAGTGCAGAAGGTTTAGTTCGCGCCACAGCAGCAGTGTGATGAGCAATATCATCAACTGTTACTTGAAGAGTGTCTTCATAACCTAGAACAACCATAGCTAATGAATCACCAACAAGGATCATGTCTACGCCCGCTTCATCGACCATTCGTGCACCTGGGGCGTCATAAGCGGTAACCATCACTAAAGGTTTCGACCCATGAGCAACTTTCTGCTCACGAATAGAAGGAACAGTAGATCTCGACACCAAAATTCTCCTTTTCAGTCCAGCGCACAAAGCTGCCGGCAGTATTTAATATTACCAATAAATCAAAATTAAAAGGTTTGATAATTTTAAAATTTATTTCCTCCCAAGGATGCAATCCTTACCAGATGATTCCATCCACAGTCAGGACATACCTCAATTACATACGCTGAAAGCTGCGTTTTTCGGTCATCGAGTCGTTGAAGCTCTCCCTTCGTAGAGATACAACGACCATGAGCCGGCAACCTCGGACCAAAAACATAAGTTACATAATAAACTTCACCTAGTTCACAAATAGGACAACCCTCTTCAACGGAAACTCCACAATGAATAGCGTTTCGTCTCAACATGGGTTGAGCATCACACAAGTTTTCTCGCTCAATTTTCCCATTTTTCCAATAATCAATAACTGCCTGTCGTGCAAGTCTGTATTCAACATCTGCAACACGCTCTACAGAAATTAAATCCTCTTTTTCAAGAGCAATACTGCGATTAGAAATTGAAAACTTTTTTGTCCTTACTGAAGACATCAACACACATTAGTCATTTAATTGATTAAGAAACTTGCCGGAAATCCATAAAAAATTTATTTTTTCCAGTGCTTCAAAACCATCTTTTTTTCTTCATCAATTGAAATAGTGCCATCGCGGAGATGTATTTCTTTAAGCCAACTTAAAATCTCACCTACTAGCGGGCCAGGCTCTATATTAAGCAAGTCCATCAATTCTTGGGCAGTTAAGAGCGGTTCAAATGAAATCAAATCTTCCGTTGATCTTAAAATTTCTAATGAACTTAAAAATTCTTTAATATTTGAATTTGAAGCCTGAATGATATTAATTGAAGTCTCAACACTCAATTGATTTAAATCAATTAAACGACGAAGCTCTTCATTAGTCCATTTTTCACTTTTTGGGCCACTGGAAAGTACGTTCAAAAAATCAACAGTGGTTTCTATCCGACGCTTTTCTTCTCGAGACATCTTTAGACGTTTTAAAGATTCTTTAACTTCCTTTTTTGAAAGTCCTTTAAAAAAAATAGAAAGTCTTGTTACAGGGTCATCAGGTGGCAACAATGAGAATATTTTGTCGAAATTGTTATGATCCAAATTTGATTCGAAAGAGAAGATCTTTGGTAATAAATGAACTTTTTCTAAAAAATCAAAACCTTTTGTGGGATTCTCTAAAGAAAGAAGTTTCAAAAACTCTTCTCTTATCCTTTCTGCCGAAACAATCAAAATTCTGTCTGCTAAATCTTTTGCAGTGTCAACAATTTCTTGAACTGGTTGCAAATCATAACCAGCTAAGAATCTTGCAGCTCTTAACATTCTTAAAGGGTCATCGTTGAATGACTTATCAGGAGCTAACGGGGTTCGAAGAATTTTATTCTCTAAATCTGATCTACCGTTAAAAGGATCAAAAAAAATCCCACTATCAACTTCAACAGCCATTGCATTAATTGTGAAATCTCTTCGACTTAAATCATCTTCCAGATTTAATGAAAAAGTGACTGAAGGTTTTCTAGAAGAACTTATATAAGACTCAGACCTATGAGTTGTTATTTCCATTCTTATTTCACCGATTCTCAAACCAATTGTTCCAAATCGTTCACCTTGCAACCAGACTGCATCAGCCACAGGTTCAACTAATGCTCGAATTTGATCAGGAGTAGCGTTAGTTGTGAGATCTAAATCAGGACTTTCAATGTTTTTATTCATCAAAACATCGCGAACGACCCCCCCTACTAAAAAAAGCGTATGTTTTTTCTGAACAAACCTTCCAGTAATAGGACTAACTAAATCTCTTAAACGATCAAAATTTTCTGTCACAAAACTACCCCATGTAACTGCGCAACTCTATTGACAACTTCTATGCCAGGTCCATCTCCAGTCGCTGATTCAGGCCGCAAATCAATGCCCATTATGGACGCAAACGAAGCACTTACAGAATCTGTCAATGCTTGAAGGTTATAACCTCCCTCTAAAAAGAAAATACACCTACTTTTTGGTGCCAAATTAAACAAACTTGCAGTCAAGTCAGCAAAGTCTCCTGAAGTCAATCCCATATCAGTTAAAGGATCTTCTCTATGCGCATCAAAACCCGCAGAAACTAATACCCAGTCTGGCCGAAAATCTTCTACAAGAGGAACAACAATTTTATCTAATGCTGATCTATATGTACTCCCTGTCGAACCTGGAGGAAGAGGTATGTTTACTGTAAAACCCTGTCCTTCTAATTCACCCATCTCTTCTTCTGAACCAGTGCCTGGATACAAAGGCCATTGGTGAATTGAAATCATAAGAACACGAGGATCGGAATAAAAAATTTCTTGTGTGCCGTTTCCATGATGAGCATCTATATCAATAACAGCAACTTTTTCACCTTTCGCTATTAAAGACGCTGCGGTAATTGCAATATTGTTAATTAGACAAAACCCCATTGAACGATCAGAAGTCGCGTGATGTCCAGGTGGTCTAATCGCACAAAATGCAGTTTCTGCTTCAGTTTGAATTAATGCTTCAACCGCCGCGAGACCTGACCCTGCTGCTAATCGAGCTGCATCCCACGATCCTGCACTAATTCCAGTATCAGGATCCATACGACCCCCACCCTGTGCATCCACGGCTTCCAAAGCTTGAATATGTTCAATTGGATGGCATCTTAAAAGTTCTGTTTCCTTAGCAATTCGAGGTGCAATTCGAACTAAATCCTCTTCTAATAAAAGATTGTCTAAACCTTTCCATACTGCTTCAAGACGTGCAGGAGATTCAGGATGCTTTTTTCCTGCAACATGTTCAAGAAACCGTTCATCAGTCAAAAACAACAACGCCACTTAAAGAGCGTAGTTCGAAGTTCCGACCATATAAGGGCCTTATAAATAAGTCTTAAGAATTTTTCTCTTACTAAAAGCAGCTAAAAGCCATATTCTGTAGGTATTGATAAAAATAGATTCTTAGCAATAAATAGTTTTATTAAAAAATTCTTATACGCGTCGCTTTTTGTATCAACTATTTTTGTTTTCTTCTCACATACACAGGCAAATGCGCAAAGTGAGATAAACCGAATTTCCTTACTTGAACAACCAGTCTGGTCAAAAACTAATAACTCGTTCAAATTAAGACTTTCAATTAACGACCTGCAGGAAGGAGATTTACTTGAGATATCCACACTGGAAAAATTAAATAGAGATTCACTTATAGAAAGTTTTGCATCAACAAATTTCAAAACTGAAATAACTTTATTTCAGTTATCTCTAACTCAAGAACAAATTAAAGCTAAAGAAATAAACATCGACGTGAATACAGATCTCAGTTCAAAGAATTCTGTTTTTTCTGAACCTGGAACAGTTCGTCCTTTAGTTGTAAAAAGCTTTAAAGCAAATCAAGAAAATTCTGAAACTTTAATGTTTCCACTTATACATTTCCTTGAACCTGAGAAAATAAACACTGTTTCTTTATCATTTATTGCAGAAATAACTGCTGAACCACCACTCCAACATGATGGAACTTACGTTCTCGACAGACAAGTAATTAATCAGTTAACAAATCTGGTGGAAACATTAAAAAATAACCCTGAAATAAATATGTCAATTAGTTTGCCACCGGCAACCTTGTCAGGTCTTTCTCACTCAATAAATCCAAAAGATGAAATTCTGCTCTTAGAGCTTAAACGTTTAGCAAAAACTCAATTACATGTTATTTCTTCACCTTTTGTGACAAGTGATCCCGAGTCGTGGCGCTTAATTAATCGCTTTGATACTTATAACGACCTTCTAGCAAGAGGAGATCTTCAAATAAAAAATCACCTTCAACTACAACCTGATCGTACATTCTCTTTCATCTCAAACAGCGCTGTTATAGAAACTCTTGACTCGTTAAATAAAGTCGGTGTCAAAACTTTTATTACAGAGCTTTCCCATATTGACCCCAAGCCAAAAAAAGAAAAAGAAGCAAATCCATTAATTATTCTGAAAGGAGAAAATGGGAACATTTTTAGAGTTCTTGTTTTAGATAAAAAAATAAATTCCTATTTGACTCAATTAACAAACAAAAAATCAAATATGCAATTTCTACTCGCTGATCTTTATTTACTGGCGCTGGACGAAACTAAAAAAGAAAAAAACATCATAGTAAGAATTCCCAGTGACCTATCTGAAAATATGCTGAACCAAGTTTTTACAACCATAAAAAACTTTCCTTATTTAGATGTAAAACCACTTCCCGCTCTTGTTGATCAAATGGAACAAGACCAAGAAATAGACACAACCAAGTACATTCTTTGGAATAAATCACCACAAGATATTTCTAGTAGAGGTCCAAATCAGAACCTTGCGAAAGCAGCAATCAACGCTTACTCAGAAGTAATAGGCAAACCTCATCCAAATACTTCTTTTCTTTATGAACTTCTCGACACAACTTCTGCCAATGAATTAAGCGAAAATGAGGCGTCTAAGTACTTCACGACTATTTATGAGGAAATCGTCAAAGTAATTGATGGATTTACAAGCCCTCAAGACCAAAACGTTCGACTTACAAGTAGAAAAGCGGAACTTCCTTTTACGCTTCAAAACAACTTAAATCATGAAGCGACCGTAGTACTAATACTTCAGAGTGATGGGCGTATTAGTTTTCCTGAGGGCCAAACATTAGAAGTGAAACTAAATCCTGGGACAAACAAGATAAAAATACCTGTCAGTTCTCGTACTTCTGGAGATTCTCAAATCCGTATAGGTATTAGATCCCCGGATAAAGAACACCTATTGCAGTTAGACTCGAATTCACTTTTAATAAGAACAACTCGCCTATCAGGTGTCGGAATCCTACTTTTTGTTGGTGCTGTTTTTTTTCTCGCATTCTGGTGGTTGCGTTCCCGCCGGCTACGATCCATCCATAGACAGGAGGAAATATGAAAATCCGAATTGTTACAGATAGTGGAAGCGACCTTTCTGATGAAGAGGCTTCAAAATTGGGAATATCAATAGTCCCATTAAGCATTAGATTTGGTGAAGAGGAGTTAATTGACCGTGTTGAACTTGGAGCAGACGAGTTCTACGAACGAATGAATAATAGTGAAGATGTTCCACAAACTGCCGCACCTTCGCCTGGTGCATTCAAAACAGCTTTTGAAGAATGCTTTGAACAAGGAGCTGAAACTGTCATTTGTATAAATATGTCAAGTGAACTTTCTGCAACAATCCAAGCAGCAGAAACAGGAGCACGTGAATTAGGTGACAAAGATATACGTATCTTTGACAGTAAATCTGTAACAGGCGGATTGGGTACAATGGTTTTAAAGGCTGCAAAAGCTTCCCAAGACAATCACTCAGCTGATGAGATACTCACACTTCTAAATGATTTACGTTTAAAAACACGTGTATATGCAGCTATAGATACTTTAGAAAATCTTAAAAAAGGTGGAAGAATTGGTAATGCCCAAGCCTTACTGGGAAGCATGCTTTCGATAAAACCACTTATCGATGTTAGTAGTGGAATCGTTGAAGAAGCTGGAAGACAAAGAACAAGAAAAAAGTCCCTTTTGTGGCTTCGCGAGAAATTATCCGAATTTGAAGGAAATATAGAAAATCTGGTTGTAATGCATGCCAGAGCTGAAGACCTAGACGAATTTCTTAATACTCTTGAAGGCCTAATCGATCAAACAACAATACGTGTAAGCGCACTTGGCCCAGTTGTAGCAAGTCACGGTGGACCAGGTGTAATAGGTATTTGTTTTACCTTAAAAAACTAATTACATGAAAACTAATAATAAAAATGAAAATTGGACTGCTTCAATTACAAACAACTTCATTAAAACAGTCTCACAATTTCGTTCATTCACAACTGATCCAATAATTTCCTCTTCCAAATGGATTATTTATGGACTAGCAGTCTTACTTTGTGTGTTTACAGCTCTAATACTTTTTGGCATTGCCATTTTTAAAATTGTTGACCAATCAATACCTGGAGGATCTTGGTTAGCATTTATTTTATTAGGTTTATTTTCTTGTTCTTTAGGTCTTCTCATACTAAAAGGCAAAAGTGAAAAACAGTAATAATTCAATTAGTTGGAAAACAGATGTCAGATAGCCACCAAACAGTAGTAATAATAGGATCCGGTCCTGCAGGTTTAACTGCTGCTATCTATACAGCACGCGCTGAATTAAATCCTTTAGTTATAGAAGGAGAACCATCTTCCACTGGAGATCAACCAGGCGGACAATTAATGCTTACAACTGAAGTTGAAAATTTCCCTGGCTTTCCTGAAGGCATCTTGGGTCCGCAATTAATGGCTGATATGAAAGCCCAAGCAGAAAAGTTCGGCGCCACTTTTTTGACAAGAAAAGTTACCAAAGTAGATTTAACAACAAAACCTTTTGAAATCTGGATAGGTAACCCTGATGAAAATTCACCAGCACATACTGCTGACGCGGTAATTATTTCAACAGGAGCCCAATCAGTGATGCTAGAAGTTGAAGGTGAAAAAAGACTATTAGGACATGGACTGTCAACATGTGCCACTTGCGACGGCTTCTTTTTCAAAGATAAAAAAATTGCTGTTGTTGGTGGAGGTGACTCCGCAATTGAAGAGGCTACTTTCTTAACAAAATTTGCCTCTGAAGTAACAGTTATCCATAGAAGAGATGAACTACGAGCTTCAAAAATCATGCAGAAAAGAGCTCATGAAAATCCTAAAATAAATTTCCTATGGGATTCTGAGGTGACAGAAATACTTGGTTCAAATTCAGTTGAAGCCGTAAAAATTAGAAATACAAAAACCCTTGAAGAAACAGAGCTTGATTTAGAAGGAATCTTTATTGCTATAGGTCATAAACCGAACACTTCACTTTTCATAGACAAACTTTCAATAGATAACTTGGGCTATATAAAGACAGAACCTCAAAGCACAAAAACAAACATTGAAGGTGTTTTCGCTTGCGGTGATATACAAGATCACAAATATAGACAAGCAATTACTGCCGCTGGATCAGGATGCATGGCAGCAATTGACGCAGAAGATTGGTTAGAAAACCATCAAAGTTGATATAAACAAAAAAATTCTGAAGGTGTTCTGCACTAAGCATCTATAAGGTGTAAAAATCCTTAAGTAACTAACTATTAATGGAGAAAATAATGAGTGTGGCCATCACAAATCTGTCAACAGAAAATTTTGACAGTGAAATTAATTCAGCAAATCAACCAATCCTTGTAGATTTTTGGGCCGAATGGTGTGGACCCTGTAAAATGATTGCACCCATTTTGGAAGAAATTGCTGACGAACAAGAAGGTGTAATAAAAATAGCAAAAGTAGATGTTGATAATGCGCCCGAATTAGCTCAAAAATTTGAAATAATGAGCATCCCCACTTTGATTGTTTTCAACAATGGAGAACCTGCAAAACGTTTAGTTGGTGCCCAGGGAAAACATCAGCTACTAGATGCTTTGTCAGAGTTCATTTAGCAAAATTAAATCAAGAAAAATGTTGTGCAAAACAAAAACGCTTTAGAAATTGGGGACACTGGAGACGACGTTCTTTCTCTACAAACCCGCCTATCAAATTTAGGTTTTTTAATTAACAGCTTTGAAGTGACTAAAAAAGAATTTGGCCCCGACACACAAGAAAAATTAAAAGACTTCCAAAAGTTTAGAGGCCTTAAAACAAGCGGCATTTTAGATGAAATCACAAAGGCAGTTTTATTAGAAGCAGCATTCAAATTAGGTAATAGGCAGTTATATCTCCAATCTCCAATGCTTAAAGGAGATGATGTATTTGAATTGCAAACACAATTAGGAAAATTAGGTTTTGATGTCGGACGGGTCGATGGAATTTTTGGACCTAACACAGTTAACGCCTTAATTGATTTTCAAAAAAATTTTGGCCTTATAGAAGATGGTATTGCTGGTCATGAAACAGTTCGAAATCTTCAAAATATAAAACATCGTGAAACCTCTGGTACACAAATTTCTAAAATTAAGGAAATTGAAAATTTAAGAATTCAAAGCAGTGAATTAAAATCCCGTCACTTAGTTGTAGGACACTTTGGCAATAGCGCAACTCTCGCAAATGCAACAGCTCGAATGCTTCGTCAAAAAGGAGCAAAAGTAATTGACCTAAATAATCCAGATGAAGACATACAAGCTAAAACCGCTAATGGATTTGAAGCTGAAATGTACATAGGACTCCACATTGAGAATGATTCTTATTGCACGTTCAGTTATTTCAAAACAAAAAATTCCCAAAGTGAAGGCGGTTTTCGCTTAGCCACGCAGTGTTCAAAAGCAATTGCAAACATTATGGAAGTTAAGCCATCAACAAATGGAATGCAATTACCAATACTTAGGGCGACTAAAATGCCAGCTGTCCTGTGTGCTCTTGGGCCACCTGGAGAGGTCGTGGAAAAGACAAACGAAATAGCTGCAGGGTTAACTGGAGCTATTTCAAACTGGTTCAAGGATCCTTTAGAGTTTGCTGAATAAATATAAATTAAAAATTATATTTATTCTAAAATATTAAATATCCTATGTAAATCGTCAGGGTCAGCAAATTCAATTACCAGTCGTCCCTTCTTTCCCCGTGAAACAACAGAAACCTTGGTGTTAAATCTTTCCGACAAGACTTTTTCCACTTCAAGATAAGCGGCTTCTTTAACTGAAGTTCCAAAAATTACTTTTTCTTTACTGGTATAACTAGTTTCATCTTGTAAATCATTAACTATCGACTCAAGTTGACGCACTGAAAGAGCTTCTGAAACTATCCGTGATACTAGTTTTTCTTGGATTTTTCTATCAGTTACACCAGCTAAACACCTAGCATGACCAGCACTTAAAGCACCATCCATTATTAATCTTTGAATATCAGATGAAAGGTGTAAAAGCCGCAAAGCATTAGCAACAGCTGGGCGACTTCTTCCCACCCTTTCAGCAACTTGCTGTTGCGTCATGCTGAATTCATCCATAAGGCGGTGATAAGCAACAGCCTCATCGATTGGATTTAAATCTTCACGATGAAGATTTTCGATAATTGCCTGCTCAAAAGATTCAATGTCTTGAATTCTTCTAACAACAGCTGGTATCGAGGATAATCCAGCCCTTCTTGCTGCCAACCATCTTCTTTCACCAGCAATTAATTCATACCGACCATTTTGTTCACGTAACAAAATTGGTTGAAGAACACCAACTTCTTGAATCGATATAGTTAATTCCGACAATTTTTCATCATCAAAAACAGTTCTAGGTTGATACGGGTTTCTTTCTATATCCGCTAAAGGAACTTGTCTTAATTCACTTCCAGGTGTCATTAATACATCTTGTTCAGATTTGTTTTTGTCAACTAAATCTGGCTCTTGATTACTTACAGAATCAGGAATTAATGCTGACAAACCTTTGCCTAAACCAGTTTTTTTACTCATTTAAAACCTCCTTTGCTAACTCTTTATAAGCAACTGCACCCCGTGAAGTTGGGTCAAACACTGTTATTGGCTGACCATAAGATGGGGCTTCAGAAAGACGAACCGACCTGGGGATTATCTGATTACAAACACGTTCACCAAAATATTCTCTGACTTCATCAGCGACTTGTTTTGAAATTTTTGTCCGCGAGTCATACATGACTAAAACAATTTTTGATATTTCTAAGTCAGGATTTAAATTTGATTTAACCAAATCAACATTCCCTACCAACTGTCCTAAACCTTCTAACGCATAATATTCACATTGAATTGGAACTATCACTTCATTTGCAAAGCACAATGCATTCACAGTTAAAAGGCCAAGAGCTGGAGGACAATCAATAAGAATAAAGTCATAATCACTAACAACTTCTTCCAATGCACGGGTAAGCCTCTGCTCTCTACTGAAGGCAGTTACAAGTTCGATTTCAGCTCCTGCTAACTCTAAACTAGAAGGTAATAATTGGAGATTTTTTATACCAACACCGATAATCGTTTCAGAAGCAGTGTTTTCTTCAATAATCACCCGATATATCGAGGAATTTAATTCTTTCGTTGAAATACCTAAACCTGTTGTTGTGTTTGACTGGGGATCTAAATCTATAATTAGGACTTTTTTGCCACTTTCAGCAATAGCTGCACCAAGATTTATTGTTGTGGTGGTTTTACCTACACCACCTTTTTGATTGGCAATAGCAATAATTCTTGGACTTTTTTTGTCGGGTGATTGACCATCACCCGGAGAAGTAATTGACATTGACCACACATTACCTAATAACTAAAAACAAACAAGCACCCTGAAAAATTAGTGTTTCACGTGAAACACTTATATTTTCAGTGTTTCACGTGAAACACTGAAAATAACTACTAAAAAACAGGGTTTTTCGTGATTTTATTAAACCTACGAGGATAAATTTCAGGACATTTAGCAACACAAACAAAGGATCTGTAACCTGCTAAACCTGTGTGCCATTGTTCTTTCTGTTTTAAACCAAGATCTACCAAACCGTCTACAGGCCATCTTTCTTGATTATCAGTTGAGTTCTTGAAGGGTGGTTCACTAACTATAAATAAGCCATCATCTCTTAATAAAGGACTCGCACATTCCGCTGTAATCGCCGGAGAGGCAAAGCTTCTAGCTGTAACAAGTTTAGCTTTTCCCCTGTAGTCACCTAGGCTTAATTCTTCAGCTGAACACTCAATGACCTCAACCTTCTCGTTCAAACCCAGGTCGAAAATAGCTTTTTTTAAAAAAGCACACTTTCTTGCACTGCGATCAGCTAATAACCAAAAACAGTCAGTAAAAGTAGCCAAAACCAAACCGGGTAAACCGCCGCCAGTACCTAAATCAATAGCTATATCTTTCTTTTCAAAGCTTTTAAGAAAAGAAGAATTCTCTTTTGAAAACAAATACCCTTTGCTGTGATCGATTCCATCTTTAGCACCGTTATTGGTTAAAAACCCTTCAGAAACAGCCAAATCAAGAATTTTTAGAAGTGTTTGAAACGTGATATCACTACGTTTCATCAACGGTTATTACGACATGGCGGTCGTAATCTGAACCTTCCGAACGTGTTGTAACACCTTCTACGTCAGAAACTGCATCGTGAACCACTTTTCTATCAGAAGCATTCATAGGATCAAGAGCTATTGCATTTCCGTCTTCTATAACTTCATTTGCTTGATTTACCGCAAATTCAGCCAAAAATGTCCTTCGTCTTTCCCTGTAACCCCCAATATCTACAGTTAATTTACCTTCCGCTTCACCGTCTGAAAGACGTTGAATCATAGTGTGTGCAAGTTGAGTAATTGCACGAACCGTTTCTCCCCTGGGGCCTATAGCTAATCCAAGGTTTAATCCTTGCGCCTGAACAACAGCACGATTATCTTCTATCGAGCTGACGACACGTGCCTGTAAATCCATTCTTTCAAGAAGACCCGACACGAAATCTTCTGTTATTTCAGCTTGTTCTTCCAGATTCATCCTATTTTTTTTCACAGTCTCTTCGCCCCTATTACGAGTAGCAGAATCTGTTTTAAAACTCCCTTTCTTAGTGGATTTGATATCAGTATCGCGCTTTTTTCTTGCGTTTACCGCATTCTTATCGGTTTTATTATTATTTACAGTTTTTTTGTTAGTTTCTCGCGGGTTATCCTTTTTTACATTTTTTGAAGGCTTATTATTTTTAACTTTCTCTGAACCATTACTATTCTTTGCGCTCCTCCCTTGTTTTTTGCTTCGCTGTCGGCGGTCAAATTTAGATTTTGTATTTAATGGTTTTACTCTGGCCCGTAACCGAGCTTCTTTTCTTTTTAGACGAAATAAAGAATTGCTTCCTTCTTCGATAATCTCAAACTGCATA
>Ga0066373_10000004_pt1 | contig 30720 bp, 26 predicted proteins | sample Knorr_S15_td_O2m_FD_71216 | JGI IMG/M metagenome (GOLD analysis project Ga0066373, IMG submission 71216) | Marine microbial communities from Southern Atlantic Ocean transect - Knorr_S15_td_O2min_ad_340m_LV | ecosystem: Environmental > Aquatic > Marine > Oceanic | place: Southern Atlantic ocean... | reverse complement strand
CCTTCTAGTCGCCATTTGCCAACCTCCTTTGCGCCCAGTTCCCCGTTATGTTCGATGAAGTCGACGTAGGAAATGACTTCAGCACGGATGAAACCTTTTTCGAAATCAGTGTGAATTACTCCAGCTGCTGCCTGCGCGGTTGCTCCTTGCATAACTGTCCAGGCCCGGACTTCTTTTTCGCCAGCGGTAAAATAAGTCTGCAGACCTAACAACTTGTATCCAGCTCGAATAACGCGATCGAGTCCCGGTTCGAGCATTTTGAGGTCTTGTAGAAATTCCATTTTCTCATCGTCTTCCAATTCAGCTATTTCTGCTTCCAGTTTGTTGCAGATGATTACTATCTCTGCTCCTTCTGTTTCAGCAATAGCATGAACAGCTTGGAGGTGAGGATTATTTTCAAACCCTTTTTCGTCTATGTTGGCGATATACATCACTGGCTTTTCCGTTAACAAGTGTAAGAAATACAGACCCGCTTGTTCTTCCTTATGCAGCTCGAGGGAGCGAACTGGGTTTGCCTCATCTAGGTGACATTTCACTTTCTCCAACAGTTGTAATTGGTACTGCGCATCCTTGTCGCCACTTTTAGCAACGCGGATTACCTTGTCTAGAGTTTTTTCGACCGTCTCTAGGTCAGCCAAAGCCAGCTCAGTATTAATCGTTTCAATATCAGCGGCAGGATTTATCTGTTCCGATACATGAGAGATATTATTGTCTTCAAAGCAACGAACTACATGAGCGATAGCGTGACATTCGCGGATATTGGCGAGAAATTGATTGCCCAATCCTTCACCTTTTGATGCCCCGGCAACCAAACCTGCGATATCGGTGAACTCCACTGTGGTGGGAATCACTCTTTGCGGTTTCACAATGGCTCCGAGATGTTCCAAACGTGCGTCGGAAATAGGAACTACCCCGGAATTGGGCTCGATTGTGCAGAATGGAAAATTTTCTGCTGCGATACCAGCCTTGGTTAGCGCATTAAATAAGGTCGATTTACCCACGTTGGGTAAACCAACTATTCCACATTTAACAGCCATTCATTTTTTACCTAATGGGAGTGTAATAGGCGCATTGCTTCTTCCCATTCACCAATAACGGCCTTGGGCATGACACGAACAGCATCTTCGACGGTCATCATCATCAGATCTGCTTCGGATCTGGAAGGGTTACTCAAAACATAGTTAGAGACCATCAGCTTGTGCCCCGGATGTCCTACTCCGATACGTAACCGGTAAAAATCCCGATTACCTCCGAGCGCGTTGATAATGTCTCGAATACCATTGTGGCCACCGTGCCCGCCTTCTTCCTTAAAGCGCGCTACCCCCACATCGAAATCGATCTCGTCATACGCGACAAGCATATTTCTCGGATCGATCTTAAAGAACTTGCATACCGCCCCAACAGCTTTCCCGCTGTGGTTCATGAAAGTAGTAGGAAATAATAGTTTTACGTCATTTCCCTCAATTTTTATGCTTCCGAATTCTCCGAAAAATTTAGATTCCCCGCGCAGATCGCCTCCGTAGCTTTTACACAAGTTGTGCAAAAATATGGCGCCAGCGTTATGGCGATTGGAATCGTGTTGTGGACCTGGATTCCCCAGGCCCACAATTAATTTAAGGCAATTGCCTGGCATAGGTTTTTACCTGGCAGGGGATTACTCGTTGCTTTTTCCACCCGAATCATCACTGCTGGCTTCTTCACTTTCGTCGGTGGGCGCTTCTCCGGTTTCAGCTTCTTCACCTTCACCTTCACCTTCACCTTCACCTTCAGCGAGTGCCTCTTCCTCTTCCTCTTCAGCACCGCCACGAGGCATTTGGACCGAAGCTACCGTTAGATCACTCTCTTCACCATGCGAAAGGGCTACACTGACTACCCCTTCCGGCAGGATAATGTCTGATAGGTGCACCGAACCGCCGAGTTCGATCTCCAGCATATCGACGTCGATATATTCAGGGAGATCTTTTGGCAGACAGGATACTTCGATCTCGTTCAGCGACTTGATTATGTTGCCTCCACCGACCTTGACGCCATCACAGGTATCTTCGTTGAGAAAGTGAATCGGAACTCTTACAAGAATTTCTTTATCCATGCTCACACGTTGGAAATCCGCATGCAGGATAAACGGCTTAGCAGGGTGACGTTGTAATGCCTTGATCACTGCTGGCTCTTTCTTGTTGTTTATATTTAACGTTATGACTTGAGCAAAGAACGCTTCACTCTCTGTTGCCTTCGCAATATCTTTGTGCGCAATGGTTAATGAGACGGGATCTTTGTTCCCGCCATAGAGAACTGCAGGAATGTCACTGTTCATTCGACGAAGGCGGCGGCTCGCACCTTTCCCTAAGTCAGTTCGAACAAAACATTCTAATTCATATCCTTCTGACATAATTGTCTCCTTTACCAGGCTTCCCGTTACTGGTCATGAATGCATATTGTTTCGCTATGGCTCTTGCTTCAACTACTTGGGGTGTCTTAGTTTTCACCTGGCCATGCCTCGCAATCTACATTCCTAATGACCAATTTCGGATGGCCGAATTTTGGAATAAATTTCGAAATGTTTGCGACCAACACTTCGAAAGGTTGATATAAAAGACACTTGCCTGCTTGAGGCTACTGCCCTTTTATTGTTCGCACAATGTTTGCAACCGCTCATGTATTATCAAACATTGCGCTAATGGATTCTTCGTTGCTCACTCGGCGGATCGATTCCCCTAGCAGTCTAGCCATAGACAGCTGTCTGATGCGCGAACACTTCTTTGCTGCTTCACTTAATGGAATGGTGTCGGTTACTACCAGAGAGTCAAGATTAGATGCTTCAATATTCTCCACGGCTGGCCCTGAAAGAACTGGGTGGGTACAGTAAGCCACGACTTTCTTAGCCCCATTTTCTTTCAGCGCATCCGCTGCTTTACAGAGCGTTCCAGCAGTATCCACCATATCATCAACAATCAGACAACTACGCCCTTTAACATCACCAATAATGTGCATAACTTGAGCCTCATTAGCCGTGGGTCGCCGCTTATCGATAATAGCCAGGTCTTTATTAAGTTGCTTAGCGACAGCTCTAGCTCTTACCACACCTCCAACATCCGGAGATACTACCAACAAGTTTTTATATTTTTGGCGTTCAATATCGTCAGTAAGCACGGGAGAACCATACACGTTGTCCACGGGGATGCTGAAAAATCCCTGTATCTGCTCAGCATGCAGGTCTACCGTTAACACGCGATTAACACCTACCCCGCTAATCATGTCCGCCACTACCTTAGCACTGATGGCAACTCGTGCTGAACGCACGCGCCGATCTTGCCTGGCATAGCCGAAGTAAGGAATCACAGCTGTGATTCGATTAGCTGAGGCTCGGTGCAAAGAATCCGCTATCAATAGTAGCTCCATGATGCTGTCATTAGTAGGAGCGCAGGTAGGCTGAATAATAAAGACATCCTTACCCCGCACATTCTCGTTTAACTCAACTGAAACTTCACCGTCACTAAACTTGCTAATACTTGCATGTCCTAAGGGAACGCCAATATTCTTCGCTACGGCATCCGCAAGTGCCGGGTTCGAATTTCCGGTAAAGACCATTAAATTGTTTGCCACGCTTGCTTCCTATATGACCGAGTTAATTTCTTTATACTATTGGGTACTTAATTGGCTGGGGTGGCTGGATTCGAACCAACGAATGCAAGGATCAAAACCTTGTGCCTTACCACTTGGCGACACCCCATTAAACTCTACAAACTTATTCTAGATTTTTGATTCCTAGCGCCTACTTATAACGCCATTTACTAATTAAAAAAACCTTTAGACTGCTTACTAATGCCTTGTGCTACAAATCTTTGTAATTTAGCTGGTAATTTTGTGTTTGCGTCTTTGGCAGAGAACTCGTTCGGGAAAGTTAAAAAGACGCTAGAGCCCGTACCAGTCATCTTTGCTTCTCCGAACCGGCTCAATATTTTGAGAGTCTCATCCACCTCCGGATAAAGCTTTTTGGTAATGGGTTCGCAGTCATTCTTAGCCCTGCCGGCCAGAAAGTCGGCAATTTTGATGGCTGGCGAGTTCCGTGTCAATTGTTCATGAGAAAAAATCTCAGCTGAAGAAACCTCACAAGGAGGTGTGGCAACGAGGTACCAGGCTGGCTCTAGTTCAACGGGCTGTAGTTGATCACCAATACCTTCTGCCCAGGCGGTTCTACCACCTAAAAAAATCGGCACATCGGCACCCAGTTTCATACCTATTTCAAGCAACCGCTCAGGGGGCAATTCCAGCCGCCACAGCGTATTAAGAGCCAATAGAGTAGCAGCAGCGTCGCTACTACCTCCGCCCATCCCGGAACCCAGAGGGATGCGTTTTTTAAGACTTATACGGGCACCTAGATTGTTTCTTCCAGTAAACTTAAGGAGAGCATGAGCTGCCTTCATTACAAGGTTAGAGTCCATTGGCACCTTGCCGGATAATGGGCCATCTGATAGATGCAATGAGAGAGAGCCGGGTTCAGCTGATTCGACCTCTAGCGTATCTCCATAGTCCAGTAATTGGAATAGAGTCTGTATCTTATGGTAGCCGTCTGGTCGGCGGCCAGTGATATGGAGAAATAGATTTAGTTTGGCATTTGCCCTAAAGGTAAGTCTGGGAACAGACATTAGTTGAAGGATTGATCCAGAGACCAGTTCAGCCCAATGAAGCGTAACCGAATATCATTGCGGGGGCGAGTGACTTCTACTCGGCGAGGCAGAGTAACCAGTCCGTACTGGCGAGGATCGGTATAAGTGACTGTCCAGCCGTCTTGGTTAATAGAGACTAGCTGATTCAATTCGTTAAACTCGAGGTTAGCTAAGGAATACGGTGCCGGGATCCCCTTGATCCAGAACTCCAGGTAAGACACTGGTAATTCATAACCCAGCTGTTGCAGGATAAGCTCCTCTGGACTGGCAGCTGTCAGTACTCGCCCATCCTGTTCAAACGTCACAAAGCCGGGGCGACCTACAAGTGTGGTATTGCTAACATTGAAAGTGCCCCACAAGCGTATCCTATAATCCCGATCTTCATGTTGCCATTGAATGCGAGGTGTGTGCGATTCGTTGTCATAGCGAACGTTGACTCTACCGCGTAGTTGCCAGGATTCAAGGTCCTGTAACTGGCTGCGTTGATCTATCCAGTTATTATTGTCAACAGCAGGAGGCGCTAGATTGGTGCAACCACTAATGAGCCCGACCATGACTAGGCTTGCAAAAAACGCATGGTTCTTTTCGCACAGAGATGTTACTAAATAAAGCAAGAATGAACTCATTCGGAGAGGCTCCGCTAGGTTATTCCATTATGCAGAAAGGCTAATAGACTCATCAGGGCCGTTGAAGTCGCTCCATCGCTTCCTTGATTAACTCGCTGTCAGGTGTTGCTTCGAGCGCTTCTTCCCAGACCTGGATTGCTTCTTCTTTCCGATCGAGCATCCACAAGACTTCACCAAGGTGTGAGGCGACTTCATGATCGGGAAAAGCAGCGAAGGCGCGGCGTAGGTTTACAAGTGCTTCCTCGTATCGGCCCAACTTATACTGTGCCCAGGCAAGACTGTCGATGATAGCGGGATCATCTGGGGAAATACTAATTGCTCGCTCAATCAACCCCAGCGCTTCTTTGTAACGTGTGGTTTGGTCTGCCAACATGTATCCGAGGTGATTTAGAGCCTGTGATTCTTCAGGCTTCATGCGAATAATCTGGCGAAGGTCAGCTTCGGACCCAGCCATGTCTTTTTGGGAGTCGTGGTACAGTACACGAGCAAACAAGAGCTCGGACTCATTCGGATACTTGTTCAGTGCTATATCTAGCAATTCTTTCGCCTCGCCGGCGTATCCATTCTGGATCAGTAGATTGGATTCAATCGTGTTAAAAAAGATTTCTAGACGAGGTTGTCCACCAGACAGAGTCATTAGCCATTGATGAGCCTCATCGATTTTACCTAGTTGAATAGAGAACCGAGTAGCCTGTTGCTGTGCTGCCAAAAAGTTGTTGGTTCCGATACGAACCAGGCGGTAATTTTCGATGGCGCGTTCGTAATCTTCCTGTTTTTCATAGATGTAGCCGAGGTAATATTGACTGTCATCTGACCGATGGTCGACTCCTATCAGACGAACAAAAGCCTGAGCAGCATTATCGAAGTTCTGCATCTCCAGATCTAGCAGAGCGACAGAATACAGAGTTTCCCAGTCCTGTGTATCTTGCTCCATGATGAACTGAAATTGTTCTTTCGCTTCTTCGTATTCTTCGGTTTGAATCAACAGGCGGGCATAGGCATGGCGCAGAGGCTTATCATTTTCGAACACCCTTACGCCTTTCCGGAGCACATTCAATGCCTCGTTGTTGTCATTCATGCTCTGCAGCACTTGTGCCTGTAATTGCACGATCGTAGGGCTTAAGTCGCTTAATTCAGTGAGCAGGTTGAGTTCCAGTAGAGCATTTTCAAACTCACGATTTTGAGCCAACAGTTGAACTAGGGCCAACCTGATGGATTCCTGATCAGAAAACTCGCGGGTTAATTGTCGGAGATTTTCAATTAGTATCGAGCGTGAATGAGGGCTGAGTTGATCGGTGCGCGCCGCCAGAGCTGAAAAATCCATCTCGCCGCCCAGATCAATGACTCTCGCCATGTGCGACAAAGCTTGATCGAAATTACCATTTTCAAGAAATTGAAAGCTAAGCAACAGATGAGGTTGCGCATTGTCTGGCTCGATTTCTGACCATAATAAACCGAGTTGCATTAGCGCATTTGTATCGCTGAGTACAGAAGCAAACTGCACTGCGCGGCGAATTATACTTAGGTCCCGCGTCTGTATAGCTAGATCAAAGTAATTTTCACCCGCATCTTCCAGTTGTCCGCGTTGCGCGCCGAGTTCGCTTATGATTGCCTGGTAGAGCTGGTCCTCCGTAAAAGCACCATATTCTATTTCCTCCGGTTCAACAGCTACTGTCGGTTCCGGCACTGTGGAGACCTTGTCTAAAGGTGGAGGTGGCGGAAGAACCCTGATGCCGGTGCAGGCAGTCAGTAGTCCGCTAATAATTATATTTACAATGTATTTGGTCATTCTAATGCCCGAAAAGACTCAAATTCTTTTGAGAGACCCATATTGTAACAGCTTGTTGAATAAGCATCACAGGGCTACCAAATGGCTTTTAAGGTATAAAAAACCTGCAAAAAATCCCTTGGAGTATTAATAACTAACCATGCCAAATGCAGAAAACTCTCTGTAAAATCAGCACTTAATGGGAACCGCTGCCGATATTTAGTAATATATCGAGCTTTTTATTTGTCTGTCCTACGGAATATTCATGGCACTTCTATTGGTGGGAATTAACCACTCGACCGCAAACATCGCATTGCGCGAGAAAGTTGCCTTTCCTCCCGAGATTATCGGGGAGGCGCTGTATCGGGTGCATAACCTGGAAGCTATCGAAGAAGTTGTTATTGTCTCTACTTGCAATCGCACGGAACTGTACTTGGATTATCGGCTCTCTCACAATCTCGAAAACTCAGATTCCGAGAAGGCGGAGAATAATCTGCTGATGGATAAGCAAAGAAATATCATTAATTGGTTAGCGGAGTTCCATAAACTGGAACCTGAGGATATTCTCAAATGCAGTTACTTTTTTTGCAAGGAAGATGTTGTAAGACACCTAATGAAGGTATCGTGTGGCCTTGACTCAATGGTTCTGGGAGAGCCTCAGATCCTCGGTCAAATAAAATCTGCCCTAGCAGTGTCTAGAGATTTGAATGTAGTTGGCGAGAATCTTGAACGCGCTTTTCAAGGAACGTTTTCAGTAGCTAAGAGAGTAAGAACAGACACTGCGATCGGAGAGAACCCGGTATCGGTTGCTTATGCCGCGGTAACGTTAGCCGAACGTATCTTTTCCAATCTAAGCAGCCTACGTATTCTGCTAATCGGAGCCGGCCGCACCATAGAACTGGTTGCCCGTCACCTTGTGGAAAAAGGGGTCCACCAAATTGTGGTGGCAAACCGCACGTTGGATAATGCTTTGGAAATTGCTAGTAAGTTCGACGCACATTCTGCGTTGCTCTCGGAAATACCGCAAAAGTTGGTTGCTGCCGATATCATAGTTTCTTCCACCAACAGCCAATTGCCGTTGCTTGGTAAGGGCGCGGTCGAGCGTGCCCTAAAGCAGCGTAAACACAAACCGATGCTGCTCATCGATCTTGCTGTTCCGAGGGACATTGAAGCAGAAGTGGGTGAAGTTGCAGATGCTTATTTATACAGCATTGATGATATCAGCGATGTAATTGAAGACAATCAGAAGAGTCGGGAGGAAGCCGCAGTTCAGGCCGAATCAATTATCGAGCAAGGGGTTGGCGAATATCTAAAACGAGTTCGCTCATTGGATGCAGTCGCTACGCTGCGGGCATTTCGCGACAAAGCTGATGGTATTCGCGAAGCAGAGGTACAACGCGCGATAAGGTCCTTGGAGAAGGGAGACTCGGCAGAAAAAGTTTTGGAAAGCTTAGCCCGAGCGATTACTAACAAACTGACTCATTCACCTTCGGTACAAATGAAAAAAGCCAGCGCTGAAGGTCGTAATGAGTTGCTCAGACTCACCCAGGAACTATTTAACCTGGATAATGAGGATGAATTTTAAGTAGTTCCAAATTAGAGATGAAAGATACCATACGCTTAAAACTGGATAATCTAAAAGATCGGTTCGATGAACTAGAAGCATTGCTCAGTGATGCCGAAATCATAGCAGATCAAAATCGGTTTCGGAGTTTATCGAAGGAATACGCGGAATTAGAAGAGGTTGTTAAAAATTACAATCTTTTTCGTGATGTTTCCGGAAACCTTGATCAGGTGAGAGAGCTGGAACAGGATTCCGATCTGGAAATCCGAGAGATGGCCGAAGAAGAAATAGAGAGAAGCAAAAAAGAACTTGGAGAATTAGAAAGGAGTTTACAGAAGCTACTACTTCCCAAAAATTCCAAGGATAGCTGTAACGTGTTCCTGGAGATTCGTGCTGGAACCGGAGGAGATGAAGCAGCAATTTTTTCGGGCGATTTGTTTCGGATGTATGCTCGTTATTCTGAATTACAGAATTGGAAGTTCGAAATTATTACTGACCGCCCGGGCGAACACGGTGGTCACAAAGAGGTGATAGCGCGCATTGAAGGCAAGAATGTGTATGAGAAGCTCAAGTTCGAATCAGGCGCCCATCGTGTGCAGCGAGTACCGGAAACTGAAACCCAGGGGAGGATTCACACCTCGGCATGCACTATCGCTATCATGCCTGAATTAGAAGAAGTTGATGATGTCGATATTAATAAGAATGATTTGCGTATTGATACCTTTCGTGCCAGCGGGGCGGGGGGGCAGCACGTTAATAAGACCGACTCTGCAATCCGGATTACGCACATTCCGACAGGCATTGTAGTGGAATGCCAGGACGAACGTTCCCAGCACAAAAATAAGGCGCGCGCTATGTCCTTGTTACAGGCTAAGCTGCTGGACCAGGCACAAATGACCCAGCAGCAAGAGGAATCGGATACGCGACGTAAACTGGTTGGGAGTGGTGATCGTTCGGAGAAAATAAGAACTTATAATTATCCTCAGGGGCGAGTGACGGATCACCGAATAAAGCTCACCTTGTACAACCTCCCGGAAATCATGGCCGGAGAACTGGAGTTGATTATCCAGCCGCTTATTAACGAATATCAGGCAGATCAACTGGCGGGGCTTGCTGCTGAGGATTAGGAGATCTCACGACTAATCTGAAGAGGCTCTTCATCATGCCAATTTCCATTAAACAAACCTTGGCTAGAGGCGAATGTCTGCAAGAGGTAAGCGAGAGCTGGAAACTGGACGCCGAGCTATTTTTATCACACGAGCTGGGGACAACCAGAGAATATCTCTACAGTCGGCCAAATGAGCTGGTCGGAGAGGAGCATCTCGAGTCTTATGAGAAATATCTTGAGAGACGTATGGCTGGTGAGCCTGTTGCCTACATTATCGGCCACAAAAACTTCTGGAATTTCAAGCTTCGCGTCGACAAGCGCGCCCTTATTCCTAGACCCGAGACCGAATTGTTAGTTGAGAAAGCTTTGGAGCTGGGCCGGCACTTTGATGGCAGAGGAGCAAATATTGCTGATCTGGGTACAGGCACTGGTGCGATTGCTATCGCTTTGGCGCTAAGTAATCCTGGCTGGCAAATTACTGCTGTCGATATAAGCCAAGGAGCCTTGCAATTGGCGCGAACAAATGCACTGAAGCAACGGACAAATAATATTGAGTTCAGACTGGCTTCATGGTGTGATGGTTTGGCTTTAAATAAATACGATATGGTTGTAGCCAATCCGCCTTATGTTAAACCAGGAGATAATTGTTTGGAGAAAAGCGTCCTACTTTTTGAACCAGCTATAGCCCTGATCGCAGACAATACCGGATTGGGATCACTACAGCAGATAATTTTACAAAGTAAAAAAGTATTAAAAAAAGATTCCTGGCTCTTATTGGAACATGGATTCGATCAACAAGCTCGATTAAAGGCCTTATTGCTCAGGGAAGGGTACGATTCTGTATCAGGCTATAAAGATTATTCAGGCATTGATCGATTGATATGCGCTCATTGGTCAGCAACACAGCAGTACATTGAGTAAAAAATGAAAGATGAACAGTTACTTCGCTTCAGTCGCCAGATTATGTTGCCAGAGATGGATGTGGCAGGGCAGCAGAAACTGGTTGACGCTACCGTACTGATTGTAGGTATGGGAGGACTTGGTTGTCCGGCTGCAATGTATTTAGCTGCGGCGGGTGTTGGACACTTGATCATTGCAGATGATGACACCGTTGAGTTGACTAATCTTCAACGGCAGATAGCCCACGAGCATCGTAATTTGGGCGAGTCGAAGGTAAGTTCTGCCCAAGCCTCGTTAAGAGGGCTTAATCCCGATGTTTGTGTAACTCAAATCGATAAGCGGTTGGAGGGAGAGAGCCTAAACCAGGCAGTCTCTGGAGCCGATGTAGTCGTGGATGCCAGTGATAATTTCGCCACTCGATTTGCTATAAACCGGAGTTGCCTGAAAAACCACAAGCCATTAGTATCGGGTGCCGCTATTAGAATGGAAGGGCAGGTGGCAGTTTTCGATTCGGGAAATCCTGAGAGTCCTTGCTATCGGTGTTTGTATAATGAAAATACTGAAGACGATGCCAACTGTTCACAAAATGGAGTAATGGCACCGTTGGTAGGCATTATAGGTTCAGTACAAGCAATGGAGACAATCAAGGTTATCACCGGCATAGGTAATAACCTTACTGGCCGGTTATTGCTGTTAGATGCGACCGCTATGCAATGGCGCGAGATGAAACTCCCCTGCGACCCGAACTGCCCTGCTTGTAGTGGTGTCGGTGAAAGTAGTTAGACCTTCGTCATATCGTTGCCATGCGGCGCTCCCGCACAGGTTGGAGAATTGATTATTAGTACAGACTTAATGGACAAAGAGATCGATACAGCGGCGGCATCTTTTGACAGTTTTGATCTGCAGAAGCCATTACAGGATGCTATTAAAAAGCTTGGGTTTGAATATTGCACTCCTATCCAAGCCCAGAGTCTAGTACATACACTTGCGGGTCATGATGTAACTGGGCGCGCGCAAACAGGAACCGGCAAGACAGCGGCTTTCTTGATTACTATTATAAATGACCTTTTGACCAACCCAGTCGAAGACCAACGTTATCTAGCTGAGCCTCGTGCACTGATAGTAGCGCCCACGCGGGAACTCGCCATTCAGATTGCCAATGATTCACAAGATTTAAGTAAGTACTGCGATATTTATACAGTGACCTTGGTGGGTGGGGAAGAGTATGCCAAGCAAGATAGGAATCTTGAGGCGAAGCCGGTAGACATTGTAGTTGCTACGCCAGGCAGGCTTCTGGACTTCATGCAGCGCGAAAAAATTTATTTGGGTCTAGTAGAACTATTGGTGCTGGATGAAGCTGACCGTATGTTAGACATGGGATTTATACCGCAGGTACGGCAGCTAGTATCTCGCACTCCAAAGAAGGATTGTCGACAGACATTACTGTTTAGTGCGACCTTTAATCTGGACATAATCGAGTTGGCAAATCGCTGGGCTGTAGATCCCATTATGGTGGAGGTAGAGCCGGAGAAAGTCGCCGCCGAGGCAGTTGATCAGATCGTTTACTTAGTTACCACGGTAGACAAATATAACTTGCTCTTTAATATTATTAGCGAACCAGGGGCTGATAAGGTGCTGGTGTTCAGCAATCGTCGTGACCAGGTAAGAAAACTGGCTGACGACTTATACCGTAACGGTATTAATTGTGGCATGCTTTCCGGAGAAATTTCGCAAGCAAAACGGGTACGGACATTGGAGGCTTTCAAATCCGGTAAATTGCCTGTTCTTGTGGCGACAGATGTCGCCGGTCGTGGCTTACATATCAATGATGTGACTCATGTAATAAATTACACGTTACCGGAAGAAGCCGAAGATTATGTGCACCGAATAGGACGCACTGGTCGTGCTGGTGCAGTAGGTACTTCCATTAGTTTTGCGTGCGAAGAAGATTCTTTTCTTGTGCCAGCTATTGAAGAAATTCTCGGGAACAAGTTAAATTGCATTCATCCAGAAGATAGCCTGTTGAAACAAACGCCAGGTGTTGTGCGTGCATCTCGTTTCAGATCGAAAATAAGTGGAGGTACCCCCAAGTCTAGGGGCAAATCCAGGCGGTACCGCGACTAATCATAACTGTTTGAGACACACTGTCTTGTATAAGGCTCTACCCTGCGTTACACGTCTCCAGCTAATGCCCTAACCAGGGTGTTTACTTCGTACAGCACCAGCTTCTTCTAGCACCGTCACATAGGCAGTCGACTTGCGATGCTCTGAGACAAGATCTAGAAAAGTACTGTTGTCTTCCAGCTTAACATTGATGTCCTTGCCCTTTTCTACATAGAGCAGGATGAAGCGGGCAAAAAGTGCGGCGGTCATGCCTCGGTAGGCTTTCAGTAGAATATTGTAATCGGCCGGAATGTCTGCGGACGGCTTAAGAGAAAGGAAAGATTCCAAGCGCCCGTCAGACCATTCCTCATTACGAGTGGCAATTTGAGTTCTCTCTACACCACTTTTTTTGCCTTCTTTCATTCGTTTAGGCCCTTTTCCTGACTCTGGTGCAGTCAGGAGGATTAGTCGGCAGGTACGCAAGTGAGGCTTTTTTGCTGAGGCAAATAACGCAACTTCGGTAGTTATCTAATTAACCCTAGTTAGGTCAGTTCTTATAACGTGCGCTATTTGAGTTTATCTCTTAAAAACTGATTAACTTGGTTGGGGTTAGCTTTTCCTCGCGATAACTTCATAGCCTGCCCTACTAGATAACTCAGTACTTGCTGCTTACCTTCCCTAAATTGCTGCACTTGGTCCGGGTTATTGTCGATGACTTCGTCAACTAATTTCTCGATCTCACCACTATCGGTAACCTGTTTTAGACCCGCTTCCTCGATTATGTCGTCCACACTGGATGAATCTTCGATCATACCTTCGAAAATCCTCTTGGCGATCTTGCCGGATATAGTGTTGTCTTTGATTCGTGCGATTAATTGTGCTAGACGATAAGCCTGAATTGGGGATTCGGTTATTTCCCAGTTGTTCTTGTTAAGCAGTGCCTGTAGATCACCAGTAATCCAGTTTGCAGCAAGCTTAGCATCACCACTGTCTCTGGTTACGGATTCGAAATACTCTGCCATATCGCGGTTATTGGTTATTACGCTAGCATCGTAATCATTGAGCCCGAACTCTTTAACAAAACGAGCTTTTTTTGCATCGGGTAACTCTGGTAAAGTTTCTCGAATAGAATCGATGAATGCTTGGTCTATAACAATCGGAAGCAGATCAGGCTCAGGGAAATAACGGTAATCATTAGCCACTTCCTTGCTGCGCATAGATCTTGTCTCGTTCAGCTCAGCGTCGTATAGGCGCGTTTCTTGAACGACTCGGCTACCATCTTGAATAACTTCTTGTTGGCGTTGTACCTCGTAATTAATGGCTTTTTCCACGAAACGGAAAGAGTTGATATTCTTGATTTCAGTTCGGGTGCCTAATTCAATTTCACCCTTTGGGCGTATTGAAACGTTGGCGTCACAACGCATTGAACCCTGGGCCATGATGGCATCTGAGATGTCTAGATATAGGATGATGGAATGCAATTTCTTTAAGTAGGCTACCGCTTCTTTAGCGTTACGTAAATCCGGTTCCGAAACAATTTCAAGAAGTGGGGTTCCGGCTCGGTTTAGATCAATACCTGACATACCATGAAAGTCTTCATGTAAAGACTTACCAGCATCTTCTTCCATGTGCGCACGGGTCACTCCGATAACTTTCTCGCTACCGTCTTCAAGATTTATCATAAGTGACCCCTTACCGACAGTGGGGAAATCAAGTTGGCTGATCTGGTAACCCTTCGGTAGGTCCGGGTAAAAATAATTTTTGCGATCGAAGACAGACGTTTTGCTAATCGAAGCATTGATAGCTAGACCAAACTTAACGGCATGTTTCAGCGCTTCTTCATTAAGTACAGGGAGCACACCCGGCAGGGCTAGGTCATATATATTAGCTTGGGTATTGGGTTCTGCTCCAAATTGACTGGCCGTACCTGAGAACAGTTTAGACTTGGTAGAGAGCTGTACATGCACTTCGAGGCCTATAACGGTTTCCCATTCCACGCTCAGCTCTCCTTCTCGAAGGCGGTTGGCTTAAAGCGATGCCAATCAGTTTGTTGTTGAAATAGGTGAGCTACATTCAGCACTTTGGCTTCAGCAAAGTCATTCCCCACGATATGCATTCCGACTGGAAGACCTTCGGCCGTTCCTACTGGAATCGAGATACCAGGAAGGCCGGCCAAGTTCACGGCGATGGTGTAAATATCTTCTAGGTACATGGTGACCGGGTCGGTTTTGCTGCCTATTTCAAATGCCGTGTGAGGAGAAGTGGGCCCAATGATTACATCGACTTCCTTGAATGCGTCTACGAAATCATTTTTGATTAGTCTCCGGATTTTTTGGGCCTTTCTATAATAGGCATCGTAAAAACCTGCTGAAAGGGCATAGGTGCCAACCATGATGCGACGCTTCACCTCCTCTCCAAATCCTTCGCTGCGGGTGCGCTTGTACATGTCTTCGAGATCAGCAGGGTCTTCACAACGATAGCCGTAACGTACGCCGTCATATCGAGAAAGGTTTGCAGAGGCTTCGGCAGGTGCGATCACATAATATACGCTGACCGATAGATGATTATTGGGGAGGTCAATTTCCTTAATTATAGCGCCAAGATTTTCGTACTCTACCAGAGCTTCGCGTATGGCTTGTTCTACCTCTGAGGACAGGCCTTCGGCAAAATGTTGTTTTGGAATGCCAATTTTTAACCCATCTAGAGAGTTGCTCAGTGATGCAGTGTAATCTTCCACTGGCTTATCAATGCTAGTAGAGTCTTTCCTATCAAGGCCTGCCATAACATTAGTCATTAGGGCAGCATCTTCAGCAGTCTTGCTCAAGGAGCCAGCTTGATCCAGGCTCGAGGCAAAAGCAATCATTCCCCAACGTGAAACTCTCCCATAGCTGGGTTTAAAACCCGTGATCCCGCAGAAGGCAGCGGGTTGTCGGATGGAACCTCCTGTATCTGTCCCTGTAGCCACGGCACAAAGATCAGCGGCAACCGCAACTGCTGATCCTCCTGAGGAGCCTCCAGGCACACGCGCAGTGTCCCAGGGGTTTTTCGCTGGGCCAAAGTAACTGGTCTCGTTGGACGAACCCATAGCAAATTCATCCATATTTGTCTTTCCTAGCATAACCACACCAGCCTGATAGAGCTTTTCTACAATTGTCGCATCATAAGGCGCCACAAAATTCTGCAGCATACGTGAGCCACAGCTAGTAGTTACACCGTTTGTACAAAATATGTCTTTATGAGCTAGAGGTATCCCCAATAAGGGGGAGGTGTCACCTTTAGCACGTTTCTCATCGGCTTTTTTTGCCTGACTTAGGGCTGAATCTGTGCAGACGGTTATAAAGGCATTAAGGTCGTCATTGAATCTTATTATGCGGTCTAGATATGCCTGTGTCAGTTCAACACTAGATATATCACCGGCGTTAAGAGCAGCGGTAATTTCAGCGACAGTTTTTTCAATCATCGGATTACGGTTCTCTTCAATCTGAAATAGCAGTCAGCTTTTTTACTCGATAACTTTTGGAACCAAGTACAGCCCTTCCTGGGCCTCTGGCGCTAGCGATTGTAATTCATCGCGATAGTCCCTTTCGGTAATCTCATCCGTGCGTAACCGCTGCAGTAAGTCCAATGGGTGTGCTAGTGGGGCGACATCATTGGTGTTTATCGATTGCATTTCATCGATAAGAGCTAGGATGTCCGTAATGCGCAGCATCACCTCTTCTGATTCAGCCTTGGTGATATGAAGCCGTGCCAAATGTGCGATCTTTTCTAATTCAGATTTATCTAAAGCCATCCAATAACTCCGGAAAAACCAGTGTTAGAAAGGAACAGGAGCTGGGTTTATGCTGAGCCAATTAAATACCGAGTGCCACTTGCTCTAACCCCCTACGGTTGCTAGAGTGCGCCTATTCGCGAAGGGGCGAGATTATACTTGAAATTCACCTACTTAGGCCAAACTTATAGCAATTCTCGCGGTCTAAAGCCCCAGGAGATTCCATTAGTCAAATTTAATCCTTACAAGAAATACGACAATTCTTCAGCGTACCCTAAATCATTAGGCGTAATTGCCGCCTTAATAACAATGGCCGTCAGGATTGGGATCTTTCATTTAGAGGTAAACGGAAATCCATGTTAAAAAAAATTCGGGGAATGTTCTCCAACGACCTCTCGATCGACTTAGGGACGGCGAACACGCTCGTTTACGTACGTGACGAGGGCATTGTTTTGAATGAGCCTTCGGTGGTCGCTATTCGAACCCACAACGGCCAAAAGACTGTAACCGCTGTGGGATCTGATGCTAAGCGCATGTTGGGTAGAACGCCAGGCAATATAATGGCTATCAGGCCTCTCAAAGATGGAGTAATAGCGGATTTCCAGGTGACTGAAAAAATGTTGCAGCATTTTATTAACAAAGTGCATGAAAATAGTTTCTTTCCGCCTAGTCCTCGCGTACTGATATGTGTACCTTGTAAATCGACCCAAGTAGAGCGCCGCGCCATTCGCGAATCGGCAGCCAGTGCCGGCGCCCGCGAAGTACGCCTGATCGAAGAACCGATGGCTGCCGCTATTGGTGCTGGGCTCCCTGTGGAACAAGCCAGTGGGTCCATGGTAGTTGACATAGGTGGGGGCACTACAGAGATCGCAATCATCTCCCTTAATGGCGTAGTATATTCGGAGTCGGTACGGATAGGTGGGGACCGAATGGATGAGGCTATTATCTCTCATGTTCGCCGCAACTATGGAAGCTTGATCGGCGATGCTACAGCAGAACGAATCAAGAAAGAAATCGGTTGTGGCTATGCTTCGAAAACGACGGAACTGCGCGAAATCGACGTACGAGGACGTAATCTCGCAGAAGGTATACCTCGCAGTTTTACACTTAACAGCGATGAAATCCTTGGGGCTCTGCAGGAAACACTGACCGCTATTGTGCAGGCAGTAAAAAGTGCCTTAGAACAATCTCCCCCGGAATTGGCTTCCGATATCGCAGAATCCGGCTTGGTTCTTACCGGGGGAGGCGCGCTATTGAAAGACATTGATATGCTATTGTCGGAAGAGACTGGATTGCCAGTGATTGTGGCAGAAGACCCCCTTTCCTGTGTTGCTCGCGGCGGCGGGAAGGCCATGGAGCTGATGGATGCCAACGATGTTGATCTGGCGACTCTGGAGTAATAGTCTAAGCGAACAGCGCCCATTTTCACCGGTTAGGGTAGATTCTATAATTTCAGCCATTCCAACCTGAGGTAGTCCAGCTATCGATAAGACCCTATTTATAAAAGGCGTTGCACTGGAATACCGAACTCTCGCCTTCCTTCTTTTATCAGTCTGTATCATGTTTGCTGATAACCGTTTCGGTTTTCTCGATCGAGTAAGATTTGGCCTTGGCTATGCGACCACTCCTGTGTATTGGGTCGCTGATATCCCTGCTCGCGTTTCCACATGGATAGATGATGTCTTTGTGTACCGCACAGATTTGCTGGAAGAGAACGAGTATCTTAGAGAGGAACTGCTGGTTGCTCAGCAGGAGTTACAATTGTTAGAAAGCTTGGCTAGTGAGAACAGTCGCCTATTGGAACTCAATGATGCGACGCAGGCCATTGAGGGAGAGGTGGTGCCAGCGGAGATAATTAATATTTCGCCCGATCCCTATTCAAAAAGGGTACTGATCAATAAGGGTGCTCGTGATGGTGTGTTTGCTGGCCAACCCCTCATAGATGCCAATGGGCTAATGGGACAGGTAGATGAAGTATTACCTTTTACGAGCTGGGTGTTACTCATTACTGATTCTCATCATGTAACACCGATAGAGGTGAACCGCAATGGTGAGAGAGCTCTGGCGCGCGGTAGTCGCTCTACTGCTACGGAGTTAGAGCTTGAATTCGTTACCCAGACTCAAGATATGCTTGCGGGAGATTTGCTAGTGAGTTCTGGAATGGGTCAGATTTATCCCAAGAATTACCCGGTTGCTGAAATTATCAGCGTGTATGTCGACCCAGGACAGGATTTTGCCTCGATTAAGGCCAAGCCCTTAGCCCAGATCAATAGTACCCGCCACGTCATGTTGGTGTTCAACCAGGAAGGTGCTGATGCCAGAGAGTCTCCTAGAGTTGACTCCGAAATCGACAACGCTTCGTCACCCGCTGGTACAAGTAACCGGGGCACACAAAGTCAGACAGAATTTTTGGAACAGCGAGAGTAGTGATGCAGCAGAGGGCACATGCTACCTGGGTGATATTCCTTACTTTTTTTATTGCTTACTTACTCGCTATCGTGCCGTTTCCGCAGTGGGGAATGAATTACCGCCCTGAATGGGTGCCGATGGTACTCATTTACTGGGCAATGGCCTTACCTTATCGTATCGGCATTGGTTTCGCTTGGTTTGCTGGGCTGATTCTCGATATCTTAGAAGGCTCCATTCTTGGCTTGAACGCAATGGCTCTGGTTATTATTGCTTACGTTACACTCAGTTTACACCTAAGGCTTCGCATGTTTTCCTCTTTACAGCAAGCAGGGCTAGTATTAGCCCTAGTCGGTCTGAATCTGATGCTTTGTCATTGGTTGCAAATTCTGACTGGACAAACTGTTACGTCCAATCAAATGTTTCTGATGGCGGCACTGACTAGTGCCGTAATCTGGCCTACGCTATTTCACTTGCTGAGGCAGATCAGACGAAGTTTTGATGTGCACTAGGCCCATGCTTTAGTGCAATCCATGACAATATCTCAAATTATTCTTGCTTCTGCCTCTCCGCGCCGCCGCGACCTATTGTCCCAGCTTGGGCTTAACTTCACTGTAGCAGGCCAGGATATCGATGAGACCCAAAGTCCGGATGAGGAGCCCCTTGATTTCGTTAGGCGGATGGCACTAAGAAAAGCTCAAGCCGTGAAGGTTGAAGTACCTCTTAAGGTCTCCAGTCTAGTTATTGGTAGCGATACCATCGTGGTCTGCGAGGGCTTTGTTCTTGGGAAGCCTGTAAACAAAAAGGATGGGCTTCGGATGCTGCGGTTACTATCGGGTAAGACTCACTCTGTATTAACAGCCGTGGCTATAGCGACGTTGAATAGAGAATGTGTAAGTGTGTCTGAGAATAAAGTCGAGTTTCGCCACATTACGAAACAGGAAGCCGAAGCATACTGGCAAAGTCGAGAACCGGCGGATAAGGCAGGTTCCTATGGGATCCAGGGATTAGGTGCGGTATTTGTGAAAACCCTACATGGCAGTTACAGTGGAGTCGTGGGACTACCGTTGTATGAAACGGCTAAGCTATTAGGTGAATTTGGAATTGATTGTATGACCCGAGCCGGAGTGGAGATTGAGTGAAGAAATCCTAATTAACGTTACCCTCATGGAGACTAGGGTGGCGTTGATTGAAAACGGACTATTACAGGAAATTTTCATCGAGCGTCGCAATAAACATGGACATGTCGGGGATGTGTTTCAAGGAAAGGTATTACGTGTTATGCCGGGTATGGAAGCAGCTTTTGTTGATGTTGGTATGGACAAAGCCGCCTTTATCCATGCGTCAGATGTGTCGATGATAGATGATGACGGTTTCGAGGTTAGAGATAATGAACATAGACCTATACAAGAGCTATTGCGTGAAGGGCAGTACATAGTCGTTCAGGTGGCGAAAGATGCCATCAGCACCAAGGGAGCCAGGTTGACAACTCATCTGACACTTCCATCACGAAACTTGGTCTACTTGCCTAGGAGCAACCATATTGGTATTTCTCAGCGATTAGATGAGGAACGAGAGCGAGAGCGTCTGTCGGATCAACTGTCTGAATGTTTAAAGCAGGAAGGGACTAAGGAGCAGGGGGGATTTATCATTCGCACCGCTGCTGAGGGAGCCACCCCCGAAGAATTTCTCGAAGATGTGCGATACCTGAAGCGCCTCTGGAGTAAAGTAAATGAGCGTATAGCTGGCGGCGACAGTGTAAAACGCGTTTATCGGGAAGTTCCTCTATATATTCGCACTGTACGAGACTTAATTACCCAGGAAGTGGAGAACATCCGCACTGATAGTAAGCATTCTTTCGAAGAGATCAGCCAATTCCTAGAAGATTTTATTCCCGATTTGCATACCAGTGTTGAGTATTACAGAGCTGACCGACCTATTTTCGATCTCTACGATCTCGAAGACGAAATTAATAAAGCGCTGGGTAGGCAGGTTAAGCTAAAGTCCGGGGGCGACTTGATTATTGACCAAACTGAAGCAATGACTACTATTGATGTGAATACCGGCGGCTATCTTGGTGATCGAAATCATGCAGAAACTATACTGAAAACCAATCTTGAGGCAACGACAGCTATAGCTCGCCAATTACGTGTAAGAAATCTGGGAGGAATAATCATAGTTGATTTTATCGATATGCAAGATTCGGAACACCAACGTTTGGTGCAACGTGCTTTTCACAAGGCTTTAGAGAAGGATCATGCGCATACAACTATAACTGGGTTATCACAATTGGGCCTTATTGAGATGACTCGGAAGCGCACTCGCGAGAGCCTTGGCCAAATACTGAATAGCAATTGTTCGGTTTGTGACGGTAGAGGCACACTGAAATCAATCGAAACTGTGTGCTACGAGATTCTCAGGGAGATTCTTCGTATCGTAAGCGCCTGCGAGAATAAGGTATTGCTCGTCATAGCATCTGAGGTGGTGGTTGACCGGTTCCTGGATGAGGAATCAGATACGCTTACCGAGCTTGAAGGATTGGTAAGCAAGACGATCAAATTCCAAGTAGAACCTATGTATACTCAAGAACAATTCGACGTAGTTCTCGGCTAGTAGGTCAGAGGAAGAAAGAGAACGATAAATATGGTTGCTAATATTTTTCAGCGAATTTTCCGGCTACTAATATTACTGATGGTTACACTATTGGTTTTACTGGCTACTTATGTAAGCGCTGGTCGCCTTTTAATGCCAGCCGTTTCAAATTACACATCATTTGTCGAGGAACAAATCTTCAATCTCACAGGTTTACCTGCCAGCATAGAGTCCCTGACCGGTGACTTCGATGTTTTTAACCCCTCGCTTCGCATCAACGGATTGCAGTTGCTAGTTGGCAGAAGTCAGAATCAATCTCTTTTCGAAGATACCAGTGCCCTGATCTTTGACAGTGCGACAATTATCGTCGATATACCACGCAGCCTGCGGGAGGGACGCTGGGTACTTGCCGGCTTTGTCGTCGAAACTTTAGAAGTGAATATTGAGCAAACCGAACAGGATAACTGGCAGCTAGCTGGAATTGATCTCGCGAACCACAGAGAGACCACCTTAGAAACCTTGTTTGATGCATTCCAGCGGGTCTCTACCCTGAATTTGCACCAGGTTGTAATAAATATCGAAACAAATTTAGGCAACACGTTCACTCTTGAAAACGGGTCGGCGACTATTGAGAATCTGGGTGAGTCACATTTATTGCATATAAACGCAAATCTTGAACAAAGTAGTGATCAGGTCGCGTTTTCGTTCGAAGTTGAAGGTGACGAAATTTCTGAAATTGATGGCCAGATCTACATAGATATTCCTCAATCGGACTATTCACAATTAGTGCAGGGCCAGAGTATAGGCAACTACGGGATCGAGGAGTTATTTGGAGGAGGTGATTTTTGGATAACACTGAAGGGTGGACGGGTTCACCAAATCGTAACTGATACACAGATTGACAGTTTAACATTTATAGGTCAGGACGCAGGTCCGCTTAAATTAGATAACCTAAGCGGGGACGTCAGTCTTAGCAGAGATCAGAATGACGCCTGGGAAGTCGTCATGGCGAATATGGCTGTAAGATACAAGGAACATTTTTGGCGCCCATTTAACCTCTACGCGCTATTCTTGCCCGATGTAAGTTTTTCAGCTAGAGCTGACAGTATCGACTTGGCGCTGGTATCTGAGTTGGTCGCCAGCAGTGGGTACCTCAATGCCGATGTTCAGTCCCGAATTGAGCAATATGCTCCCAACGGCTTCCTTGAGAATTTCAGTTTTCATGCGCCTCTTCAAGAAATTGCGGAACAAAACTTATTCTTGAAGAGCAATCTGGTTGATCTTGAATTAGGGTCGTTCAAAGGATCGCCAACTATGTGGGGCATAAATGGTTATCTGCAATTGGATTACGATAGTTCTCGAAATCAAATAGAAGGTATTACCGAAGTGGAATCAGACGAATTCAGTATCAATATACCGAGCGTCTTCACTGAGGTTTGGGATTACACTTTTGTTAACGGTAAGTTAGATTTTCGTGTCGATCTTTCTAACGGACAGGAGGTAACACTAGCCAGCAACGCAATAGTTGCTGAATCAGAGGTTGTGGATGGCCGCATTCAATTTACGTCCACCGTACATGAATTTCCTGACGGAGAGCGAGATGCGGAACTCGAATTACTAGTAGGAGTGGAAAGAGTAGATGCTGCACAGAAATCGCTATATCTGCCGGATGGTCCGAATATCACTGGTAATCTGCGTCGAAGCATGGAATGGCTTGATGAGGCGGTTATTGATGGAGAAGTTTATAACAGCGGCGTAATTTTTCGGGGTTCGACGATTCGTGGGGCTAATCCGATTACGAAAACATTTCAGAGTTTTTATCTACTAAGGAATGGAGAATTGAATTTCAGCAATGACTGGCCTCACTTAGACGCCTTGTCAGGGTATATCGTAACTGATGACAGCAAAATCGATATCGAGGTCACAAGTGGCTCCAGTTTGGGTATAGAAATTGATAGAGTGCAAGGAGAGATTCGTCGCAATGAGTTGGATGAGAACTGGCTAGAGGTGAGTGGCAGAGTAATTGGTCAAACGCTGAACGGCCTTGAATATATGCAACAAGCGCCTGTTGGAGACTCTCTGAAAACTACCTTTGCCAAATGGCAGGTTGCTGGAGATTTCTCTGCGGGGGTTAGCGTAAGGGTTCCCTTAGAATCCCCTGATAAGAATACGGCTGTGCGTTTGGATATTGCTCTTGACGACAACTCCATAAGTATCCCCGAATATGAGCTCGAGGTTAATCAACTTTCTGGACCTGTAGTTTTTGAAACGTCAATGGGTCTTGAACTAAGTCAGTTAACAGGTCAGCTATTCGGTCAGCCCGCTGAGATAGTTCTTTCATCACAATCGACAAATGGGGAGATTGAAACGATTTTGGTTAATGCAGAGGGGTCAGCAAGTACGGAAGCTTTAACGGCTTGGCCTCTACAGACGGAATTTGTCCGTGACCTATTGGCAAGGGCTGAGGGAGAAATAGATTTTTTGGCAAAGTTAACTGTCGATCAATCTGCAGACCGTGTAAATCGAAATCGTTTAATTATTGATTCTGACCTCGCAGGGGCCAGTATTTCGCTGCCGCCTCCTTTTGCCAAGGCGGTTGCATCTAATTATCCGTTGCATGTTGAGATAGAGTTTGGTGAGCAGCAATCGGTATCGGGCAGTTATGGCTCCGATCTGGTATTTGATCTAAACCTAATGAACGGCACGATTGGAGACGGATTGGTTTATGTCGGAGCGCAGGGATCTGATGGCGCTAATTTGTTTGCTACGGAAACTGATGGTCTGGCGATTGTCGGCGAATTGCATCGTTTCGCGGTAAATGAATGGACTGATTTCTTCTCAGGATTAAGTTCGATTGAAAATTCTACCGAGGGATTCGCGGACAATGTCGCTTTCGTTGATATCATGGTCGATAGCATGGAACTTTACGAAGAGGAATTTACGGATGTTGCTATCCGCATCGAGCCTGACAGTGTCAGCCAGGGCTGGCTAACTAAGCTGAGTAGCGAGTCGATACAAGGAGGGGTAACTATCCCGTATCTTGCAGAAGATTATCTACAAATTGATCTGGAATACCTACGGTTACAGAGACAGGGTGCAGAAAAAGCCGTTGACGAGCGGGATGCTGACTTGGGGGAAGAGCGCGTTGACTCCCTGGTTATGATCGATCCCCGTAATTTGCCTCGCATGCGTTTTGCGACGGACGATTTTTCAATCGGACCCCGAACTTATGGCAGTTGGCAGTTCAGGTTAGACCCGACCGTAACAGGGGCGGAATTCAGTGATCTGGTATTTGATTTCAGAGGTTTGCGTGCTGGATTGGATGAGCCACCACCGGTCGATGAAGAAACTGGTGAAATGATCACACGATTCTTGCCTTATTTCAGCTGGGACTACGACGGAGAGAAACACTTAAGCGGATTGCGAGGCATTTTGTACGCTGACGATATAGCAGATGTGCTTACGGCAAATGGGTATGCTCCTAGCCTGAACAGCGACAATGCTTATTTTATTACCAATGTCACATGGCCGGGCACTCCCGCTTTTTTCTCTGCATCAAATTTGAGCGGTGACATTGAGCTAGAAATTTTCGAGGGAAGATTTCAACAGAATTCGGGAAGTACGGGAGCCCTTAAATTAATAAGCATAATTAATTTTGATGCCATCATGCGCCGCTTACGATTGAGCGATGACTTGCTGCGGAGTGGTCTTGCTTATGATGAAATTACAGCATTAGTTAAGCTAGACAATGGCTTGGTAAACTTCGAGGATCGCCTTGTTATTTCAGGGCCCTCTAGCCTGTACCAGGTCACCGGTGAAATCGATTTGGCGGAAGAAACAATCTTAGGGGAGATGTTCGTGACACTACCGGTCAGCGACAATATTCCCTGGGTGGGGCTAGTTACAGGAAACTTACCACTAGCGGTAGGTGCCTATCTCTTTGATCGGATTTTTGGAGCGCAGGTGGATAGCTTAACCAGCGCAGTTTATACCTTGGAAGGTCCCTGGGAAGGCCTGCAGCCTCAATTCAAGCAGGCTTTTGGCTCCCCTGAGTCGGCTGAACAGCGAGATGCAGGTATACAATAGTCAGCGGATGTGTTCGATTCGTGAATAGGGGACATACCACAAATCTTTGTTACCGTATCCACCCGCTCGTTCTGAATCAAAGAAGAAATACTCGAAATCCGGGGAGAAAGCTGGGCAGCGATCATGCTTGTCGGAGTTCACTTCCCCTCCTAGATTCACCAGTTTGCTCCAGTTCCCTTGGTCATTCTGCGTAGTGACGTAGATATCTTCCATACCGAAGCCTTCAGCCCTGGTAGTTGTTATATACAGAGATTTGCCATCTTCAGAAGGCAGTGAGTGATGTTCACTTGCTGCAGAATTTACATCGGGTCCCAAGTTACTGGCTTCCTGCCACACTCCTTGGACACGCTGAGACATCCATATGTCATTTCCTCCGAAGCCTCCTGGTCGGGTAGAGGTCCAGTAGGCAAATTCCCAGTTCTCCCCAGAAAAATACAAGCAGTGATCTGAATCTGGAGAGTTAAAAGGTGCTCCTAGATTCCTTGGACTCGTCCATTCCCCGCCAACGAGGTCGCTCACCCAGATATCGGTACCGCCTAAACCACCCGGTCGATTGCTCATGATGAAAAGCTGGTTACCATCGGGCGAGAGCAGTGGCTCGACCTCCAGATATTCATCGGTACTCACTGCTCCGACAATTTCCGGTTCTGTCCACGAGTTGGCCTGGCGGTGAGTAACACATATATCGCTGCCAACCTTACCCTTACGATCGAAACAATTGAAATACATGGTTTGCCCGTCGGAAGTAAATGTAGGTTCTGCATCTCGAGCGCCTGAGTTGATTATCGGGCCCATATTCAATGGCTCAGTGTTATTCTGACCCACCGCGTGTGATAGTAAGAGGAAGCTCGATAAAACCAACCTCACTTTAAAGAGGGCTTTCAGTTTCATGTTTAATTCCTAAAAATGCTCAGCGGTAGTCTATCACGAATTATTTTTTTATTAGCTTACGGAATATTGAAAGGTATTCCTTTTATAGAAAAACAGAATCACACTTAAAGCGATAGTTAGACTTCTGGTTTTGCAAAGATTATTCTGATTCTTCATTACTCGTTTATAGGAATAAGAAAATGGATTACAAAAACCTCAGCAGTTATGTTCATTGCTGTTCTGTCACAATTTTGTTAAGTGTGGTTTTTGCGCCTACCCTAGCAGCTCAATCGGGCCATAATGTCACAGCAGCTATGGTGGAGAACTGGATGACTGAGCTATCCAATTGGGGGCGCTGGGAGGAAGGCGATCAGTTAGGAGCCCTAAATCTGATTACAGCCGATAAACGTGTTGCTGCTGCTAGGCTAGTGCAGACAGGAGTGTCAGTTTCGCTTGCACACAACTACTCGGTTGATTCTAACCTGGGTTCGCCTCCTCCATTTGATCAGAGCATTTCCATGCTTAATACATCGGGTGAGTACGTTATGGAGAGGATTTCCTTTTCATACCATGGAGGCATTCACAGCCATCTCGATGCTTTATGCCATGTGCTTTGGCAGGGGAAAATGTACAACGGTTTCAGTAGGGGCGAAGTTAGTGAGCAGGGATGTCGTAAGTTAGGTATCGCCAACGTGAAGCAAGGTATCTTAACGCGCGGCATACTCATGGACATTCCTCGTTTGAAGGGAGTGGACTATTTGCCTCCGGGCACAGCCGTGTATGTAGAAGATCTGGAGGCCTGGGAAGAACAAGCTGGTATTCGCGTTGGTCCTGGGGATGTAATTTTCGTGAGAACTGGTCGATGGGCTACACCGGAGAGTGCTGGTCAAGGGTCCGCGGGGTTGCATGCTTCTGTTGCACCTTGGCTAAGAGAGAGAGATGTAGCTGTCTTGGGAGGAGATTATGCCAACGATGTTATACCATCAGGCGTTGAAGGAGTTTTCCTGCCTATCCATCAACTTGCTATCGTAGCCATGGGAGTGAGGCTGTTTGATAACTTAGATTTGGAGGCTCTTGCGGAGGAAGCTGTCAGGCAAGGGCGTTGGGAATTCATGTTGACTGCCTCGCCCATCCCTGTGGAAGGTGGAGTGGGATCGCCAATGAATCCGATAGCCACTTTTTAGTCAATGTAACAACAATGATCTCAGAAGGAAAACTGGTCAAGTCATTTGAAGTTACTGTCCGTTGACAAGCACGAGGATGAGTAAGTAGATGCTAAGCAAGGTCGCCGCTGTTCAAATGGTAAGTACTGTCGATGTTGATGAAAACCTTGCTACGGCAGACAGATTAATCTCTGAGGCGGCTGAACAGGGTGCTGAATTAGTATTGTTACCGGAAGTCTTTGCCGTGCTGGAAGGAGGACCTATGAGGCAGTACGGTGAGGTGGAAGGTACGGGCAAACTGCAGGACTTTCTTGTAGGGCAGGCTCGGGGCAACAAGCTGATCTTGGTTGGTGGAACCATTCCGTTGATTTCAAGACCCGGCAAATCTCAAAGTGATGCCAAACACACAATCGAAGATGGGAAAGTTCGTGCTGCCTGTCTGGTATTTGATAGCGAAGGGAAGCAAGTTGCTCGCTATGACAAGATCCACTTGTTCGATGTTACAGTAAACGACGCGCAGACCGAATATTCCGAGTCGCACAGTTATGAGGCCGGTTCTGCAATAGCTACTCTCAAAACGCCTCTTGGCCACTTAGGCCTAAGTGTCTGTTATGACATGCGGTTTCCGGAACTCTACCGGGATTTCTTTAAATTGGGTGTGGAAATTGTCACGGTGCCAGCAGCGTTCACAGCGGTAACTGGCGAGGCTCATTGGGAAAGCCTGTTGCGGGCACGAGCGATTGAAAACCAATGTTATGTCATCGCAGCCGCTCAAGGTGGCAGGCATAACGAGAAGCGCGAAACCTGGGGTCATTCGATGGTCATAGATCCTTGGGGTAATATCTTAGTTAGTTTGGAGAAGGGAGAGGGAATAGCTGTAGCCGACATAGATATCGATTATCTCAACGACATAAGAGCTCGTATGCCTATCCGTGAGCAACAGAAGTTGTAGTCGGCGTGCTCCATTTAAGATTGTTCCTTTATGATGCAGCGGTTTCAGTATTACTAATGGAGTAACACGATCAATAAGAGTCTAGTCAGCAATCTCATAGCATCTGGTCTTATAGTGCTAGGGGTTTTCTTAGCCGAGCCTTACAAGACTTACGTATTTAATACCGGTTTGTTTGCCCTGTCTGGAGGAGTAACTAACTGGTTAGCAGTTCATATGTTGTTCGAACGGGTACCTTTTCTTTATGGATCTGGTGTAATACCAATGCGTTTTGAAGAATTCAAGACTGGTATCCGGAAGCTGATCATGGATCAGTTCTTCCATAATGCTGATCTGGAAGTCTTTTTGCACGGTGCAGGGGAAGTTCCGGAAAAGCTGGGTAGGTCACTAAGACAAGTGATCGATAATCTTGATATGGGAGCGGCGTTCGAATCTCTGATTGATGTAATAATGACTTCGCCTTTTAGCAGTTTGTTGGGAATGTTAGGAGGACGGGATGCTTTAAATTCGCTGAAAGCGCCAGTCGTCCAAAAGATGCGAGAATATTTTAAGGACCAGTTTGGTAATTCAGAATTTCAAGATCAAATACAAGATGCGCTGAAGACTGCTCTTGACGAAGAAGCGATTCGGACTAAGCTGGAAGGTCTAATAGATCAGCGGCTTAATCAGATGACGCCCCAGACAGTCAAGGAAATCATACAAGATATGATTCGCAAGCACCTAGGTTGGCTAGTTGTATGGGGTTGCGCTTTTGGTGGATTAATAGGATTGATTGTTACGGTCGTGGCCAACTACCAAGCTTAATCATTATTTTTTGAATTCAGTAGATGTAAATCCAAAACGACTGTAATACAATAGCGCGCTCCCAAAATTGATGGTTAAAAATTCACTGCCTAGCAGTGATTTTTTTTGGGAATGTTCTGGGTTTAAATCAAAAAATGGTATTGAGTGGGAATTATGGCGCGACCAGTCGAATTCGATGAAAACGAAGTTTTAACAAGCGCAATGGAACAGTTCTGGCGCGAAGGATACGAGGCAAGTTCAGTCCAGAAACTTTTAGATTGCACAGGCATCAATAGAGGCACGCTATACAATTCTTTCGGTGACAAAGACACTTTTTTCAAATCCTGTTTAGATCAATACAATAAGATCTTAGAAAACCAGATCGCTCATTCACTTGGTAACGAAAAGCTGAATGCCTGGGATGGAATCTCTGCCTATTTCGACGAGGCAGTGTTGAATGCATCAAGCAAGCAACGCAGGATGGGGTGTTTATTGGTTAACTCATTATGTGAGAGTATCAACTACGACAAAAATATAAGGAAGGTAGTACGAGCTTCATTGTTGACAATTCGTAAAGCGCTGATGGTTCGATTAAAGGAAGCCCAGAAGAAGGGTAAGTTGGCAAAAGGTATCAGCACAGAGTTTGCCGCGGATGTCCTTATGAATGCACTGCATGGTGTTCGCGTTAACTCTCGTGATGGCAAGAACATTAATCAGCTTAAAGAGATTATCAAGCATACAATTGATTCTTTAAAAAAGTAGTAGTATTCAAAAATATCATAGATTTTGTGGAAGAAAACGCGCTATTCAACTGCTAGAAATATTGGAAGAAGCGTTAAGACTTAGAGCCTTTTTACATTGTTTTCAATAACCTATAGTAGCAGTTGCTTCTACAACTCTGGCTGATATAATTTGGCCTCGATTCGATATTTACTCTTTGTTCGCGTGGAAAAGACTAAATAATAAGCATAATTGAACTGCTTTAAGAAGGTATAACAATGAAAAAAATAGCAGGTCGCAAATCAGTAGATGACGCTAAAATCGACTTAACTCCGATGCTTGACGTGGTGTTCATCTTGTTAATTTTCTTCGTTGTTACGGCTACATTCCTTTCAGAGACCGCGATAAATGCAGCCAGTAGCGATAATAATGAAAACGAGCAACCACCTGAAGATGACGATCTGAAAAATATTCTTTTTGAGATTGGCCCGAATAATGAAATTATCTTGAACGGTAACCCCCGTCCTGTAATTCCGACTCAGGTCCGAGCGAACATAGACCAACTTAAAGCTGAAAATCCAGCAGCCTCAGTCATTATCCAGCCGAATTATGATTCGGATGTGTCTACTATGGTAATGATCATGGATGC